>Ga0209595_100114_pt1 | contig 27432 bp, 25 predicted proteins | sample Porto_4metaG_FD_187427 | JGI IMG/M metagenome (GOLD analysis project Ga0209595, IMG submission 187427) | Marine algal microbial communities from Porto, Portugal - Porto_4 metaG (SPAdes) (version 2) | ecosystem: Host-associated > Algae > Red algae > Unclassified | place: Portugal: Porto... | reverse complement strand
TTTTAGAAGGGAAAAGAACAAGCATAATGGGGCAAGTTATTTATTTTCTTTCACTAAGGAAGATTTAGTGAAACATATAAGAAAAAGAACAATTCAGACGGGTAGATTATTTTTTTCGTCTTCCCTCACCTAATTAACCAATTCACTTATTGACTATACCCTTTCCCTTTATTTTTCCAATATAAGACCATCAATGCGCCAAAAAATGCGCCACCCAAGTGGGCAAAATGTGCGATTCCCGTACCAGCCCCTGAAATGCCCGAAAACAAATCGTAACCAATCAGCAAGAGTACCAAAACACTCGCTCGCATAGGTATTGGCGGAATAAGTAACATGACTTTTTCTTTCGGAAATAATATCGCAAAGCCTACAAACACCCCATACACTGCACCCGATGCGCCGAGTGCAGGATATATTTGGTTGACAGGAACGCCTCCATAGGCATATTCGTAGTAACTAAAAAGTACGTGAATCAAAGCCGCACCAAAACCCGCCGCTAAATAAAAGAACAAAAAACGCTTAGATCCCCAAAGGTTTTCCAGAGGAGGCCCGAAGAAAAACAAACCCAACATATTAAAAAACAAATGCCCCAGACCAGCATGCATAAACATATGCGTCACGATTTGGTAATGTTGATAACCATCTGACAACGGAAAATGCAGTGCCAAAGCCAAGCTTTCCATCGGAATTAATCCCCCATTTGGCAACATCAATAAATTGCTCCCCAAAAAGAAGATGACATTAATGATGATTAAATTTTTGACGACTTCGCTTATTCTTCCCATTTTTAATTATATCTTACTCATTTCTTCTGTCTGAAGTATTTCAACAAGGCATTAATATACGATTCATCTGTTTTAATACTTACGATACCTGAATTGGACTTCAAAAAGGTTTCCCTAAAGTAACCATAATTTTGCTTAAATTGTTTTTCGTATCGCTCGCGAGTACCTTTATCGCTCGTATCAATCCAGAGTTGTTCGCCTGTTTCAGGGTCGAGTGTGTGGATGAGTCCGACGGGCGGAAGCTCCTGCTCGGCGGGGTCGTAGAGGTGTATGCCCGTGATGTCGTGCCTGCGTGCGGCTATGCGTAAAGCATCTTCGTAGCCATCCGTCATAAAATCAGACAGCACAAAAGCGATGCTGCGTTTTTTGAGAAAATTATTGAGGTATTGCAAAGCCACCGAGAGGTCGGTGCCGCGCCCTTCGGGTTCAAAATTGAGCAATTCGCGGATGATCCGCAAGACGTGTTTTTTTCCTTTTTTGGGCGGAATAAATTTTTCGACCTTATCGGAAAAGAATATCACACCTACTTTATCATTATTCGACATCGCAGAAAACGCCAGCACTGCGCAAATCTCCGTAATCGTTTCATTTTTCATCTGATTCACCGTCCCAAAAAGCGACGAGGGGCTGACATCTACGAGAGCCATCACGGTCAGTTCGCGCTCCTCCTCAAATACCTTTACAAAAGGAGAATTGTATCGCGCCGTCACATTCCAGTCGATATTTCGTACATCATCGCCATATTGATAGTCGCGCACTTCGCTAAACGACATACCACGCCCCTTAAAAGCACTCTGATACTCACCCGAAAAGATGTGTTTGGAGAGTCCTTTTACCTTAATTTCTATCTTGCGTACTTTTTTTAATAACTCGCTCGCTTCCATGGCAATGCATTGGACGTAGCACGGTGCTTCCAGCCCGTGTTCGCGTTAGTGTCGAATATACGCGAACACGGGCTGGAAGCACCGTGCTACGTTAATAAATAACTTTTTTCAAATAAGGTTTCAACTTATAATAAGGTACGGTTACATTTCGCACACCGTAGATGGGATTGTTTTTCGTACTAAAATTGATGCCTTCATGTCGTAGGGAAAAGAACTCAAAATTCTCTTTTTCCACCCATTTCGAATAATCCTCATCTTTATACTCCGGGTATTTTTTGAGTACATCCATGATGTACTCACGAACAAATTCGGCGTAGCCCGAATTTTCCAAAAACAAATCCTCCGGTTGCATAGTTTTCTGACTTTCAAGGTCATAAGTCCATACAATTTCCTCATAATCCGTCCAATTATCTGCATAATTTAGTCGCAGACTCACATACTTAGACGACAAATATTCAATATCGTACCATCCATAAGCACGCATCATAGCGCGATTATCGGGATTTTCTTTGATATGTTTGCTTTCTTTGGCGGTTTGGCTGCGGTTTTTTTGTAACCATTTATCGTATTGTTGATAAATAATGGCGTTAAAACTCTCCTTACTTTTTATCTTCGGATAGGTAACGTCCATCACAATCGTATAATCCATCAACTCAATACCTTCTGTATCAACGGTTTGTATGTGAGTTAATTGGTTGGCAAAAACCCCTTCATCATTTCTAAACGTACAATCGACTCGATTCGCGCCCATCTCTTTACAATCCAATCGTCCTTTTTTTTCGTTTTTTTCATTCATCAAATGCAAATAAACCCTGTCCTCCCCCAGCTTTTGCGTTCCTTCTACATGATAGGTTTTATTCTCTTGGGCAATATAAAAAAAGCCTCTATACTCTCCTTCGGCATAATGTTGAATCAGAAGGCATGTATTTTTACCCATATAATTGCCTTCATAATTTTTGACCCATTTATTATGTCCACAACTGGTGAGTTCGCTATCATCGGCATCCGCTTTTGTGAGGCGCATACTCACACCGACCGTGTTTTGGTAATTATGCCAATTGACTTTCAGCAATTGAGGCGAAACACGCCCTTCAAGGATGCCCGAAACCTTGCCGGATTGGTCGATTTCGTAGAGTTTAAATTTTGTTCCAGCTTTTCCGTAGAGCTGAAAACGGGTTTTGCTGCGCAAATAAGTCGCATAGCCATGATACTCTTCGCCATCAAAACCAAGCGTGATATTGATGTCGTGCATATCATTGACCAAACCCTTATAATGCCTGACCCACCATACTTTGCCCTGGTCTTCAAAGAGCGTTTTTATCTCATCTGCTTCGCTTGACTGTGCATAAATGACGGTTTGAAAGAGCGTTAGGACGAGTATTATGATAACTAAAATTCTTCTCATTATTGTAATGGATAGTAATTCAGAGAATGAATTTACGATTATTTATCATTTGTTAAGGTTTTTTATTAAAAATAAAAGTTCTTTGACAAATCCAGTGAAGCGAATAATAATTTGGGCGTATCCCTCTCCTTACCAGTCGAGGGTCGGGCTATCCGGCACTCTCTCCGCTGCGCTACGTTCAAACAACACCTACTATCCCTTACGCGAGAAACGAACAATCGCGGAATTTGTCAAAGAACAAATTCAAACCTCGAAGCCACCGTAGCCTAACGCCTCCGGCTTTCGCCACATACTATCGCTAAACTAATGCGGCGCAAGCTGGAAGCGTTACGCTACGGTGTTTCAGCTTGCCTACGGCACTTCTACCGTATTCAAAATATGCCCTACAATATCTTCCTGTGTAATATTTTCGGCTTCAGCTTCGTAAGTCAAGCCGATGCGGTGGCGCATCACATCGACACATACAGCGCGTACATCGTCGGGGATGACGTAGCCGCGTCGTCGGAGAAAAGCATAAGCCTTTGAAGCCATCGCCAGATTGATACTCGCACGGGGCGAACCACCGTAACTGATAAGGTTTTCGAGTTTGCTCAAACCATGTTCGGCAGGTTGGCGACTAGAAAAAACAATGTCGAGAATGTATTTTTCGATTTTTTCATCCATGTATACCTCGCGAACAGTTTTACGTGCGTTGAGGATAGTTTTTGTATCGACTACTGCACCGATTTTTTCAAATGCACTGCCCAAGATATTTTGTCGCATGATGATTTGCTCCTCGTCTTTGGTCGGGTAAGTGATTTTGACTTTGAGCATAAAACGGTCGGTCTGCGCTTCGGGTAGCGGGTAAGTTCCTTCCTGCTCTATCGGGTTTTGCGTAGCGAGTACGAGGAAAGGTTCTTCGAGTTTGAAGGTTTCTTTTCCGATGGTGACTTGTCGCTCCTGCATGGCTTCGAGCAAGGCAGATTGTACTTTTGCGGGTGCGCGATTGATCTCATCTGCCAAGACAAAATTGGCGAAAATCGGTCCTTTTCTGACCGAAAAATCATTCTTCGCAGGGTTATAAATCATCGTACCAACGATGTCGGCAGGTAGCAAATCGGGCGTAAATTGGATGCGGCTGAATTTCGCATTTACTGCCGTAGATAATGTCCTGATAGCCAGTGTCTTCGCCAAGCCAGGCAAACCTTCGAGCAGTACGTGTCCGCCTGCGAGTAAGCCAATCAAAAGTCGCTCTATCATAGTCGTTTGACCGATGATGACTTTGCTGGTTTCATTGGTGAGGGTTTCTATAAAACCACTTTCCTCAAATATACGTTCATTGAGGGCTTGTATGTCAACTGATGTCATTTTAAGTTCAAGTTTAAGTTTAAGTTTAAGTTTAAAATGGATGAAGCCTAAGTTTAAGACTCATTTTGGTGTAGCCAAAAAATCATTTTAAACTTAGACTTATTCTTAAACTTAATTCGGTATATTATTCGGATTGAGGAGGTCGTAAAATTGGTCGAGTTTAGGGAGTATGATGATGCGTGTGCGGCGGTTCATAGACCTGCCTGATTCGGTAAAATTATCGGCGAGGGCATTATATTCTCCGCGTCCGGCGGCGATGAGGCGATTTGGGTCTACACCGTGTTTGGTCTGCAACTCACGGACAACCGAAGTGGCACGTTTGACACTCAAATCCCAGTTATCTTGCATACAGGGGCGGTTGATTTGTACATTGTCGGTGTAGCCTTCGACCATGACTTCGAGGTTGGGGCGCGACTGTACGATTTTCGCGATTTTGGCTAAAACATCGCCTGCACGCTGCGTTACAATTGCGCTACCGCTGCTAAAAAGCATTTTGTCGGAAAGATTGACAAAAACGACTGTTTTATCGACTTTGATGTCAATGTCTTGGTCTGCGATACCTTCTGCCAATACGGTAGTAAGGTTGGCAGAAAGCGCGAGGTTCATCGAATCCGCCTTTGTACGGGCAGCTTGTATGAGGTGGATGTACTCATCTTTTCGCTCCAATTGAGAGAGCGTTTCTTTGATGTTTTCGTTGGCTTCTTTAGAAAGCACGGTGATGTCTTTTACTTGCGAAACCTGTTGGTCACGTTGGACTCTGGTATCTACAATTTGCTCTTTGAGGTCTTCGATTTGTTCTTGCTTGAGCGTGAGTTTGCTTTCGGCAGTATTGATTTTGCCGCGTAGCTTTTCTTGTTCTTGTTTGCAAGCAGAAAGGCGTACCATGTAATCATTGATGGATTCGCCACATTTTTCGAGTTCTTTTTCAGCCTGTTTTACGTCCATTTGTAGGCTGGTGTATTTTTTTTTGCTGATACATGCAGATAGCATGATTGACATGCAGAAAAGGAGCGCAATTTTTGTCGTCGTATTCATATTGTTATTAGTAATTCGTGATTGGTGATTGATTGTTTTTTGCTTCGCAAAAATTATTAATCATTCACTATCGTTTTATTCAAAAATTTATTAATTCTTTGACAATTTTTGCAGAAAGAGAAATTAGCGAGTTTATTCTGATTTTGGGGAATTCTTGAACATTAGTTTTTCACGCTTTTCCTCCCCCCTACCCCTCCAAAGGGGGAGACTATCGCGAGTAGTTCTTCGCGAAGCGAAGAATCTCCCCCTTTGGAGGGGGCTGGGGGGAGGAACACGCAAAGTACAAATCTTTAATTTATTCCAAATGCAAAAATTGTCAAAGAAGCAATGTATTAATTCATCAAATAGCAAAAATACTATTTTAGCTGCTTTTTTTAAACGTCTTTTTGAGTATTAAATTTTTGATAACATTAAATGAGTCGATAGTCGGTGGTCGATAGTTGATAGCAAAGGGGGGATTTACTACTCTACCCTATAAAAATATTTTTCATCATACGAGTTTTAGTTCAGCTCAAAGCTCGAATCATTGAACCTAAACCACTATCCAACTACTTAATATTATAGAAATGAGCGTCAAAACCTCCCACGAAACACGGCTGACATTTTACAAATGGCAGACGAGTTTCGAGCAAACTTAAAGGCTCACATTATGATTTTAATTTTAGGGTAAGTAAGTGGAAGTACAAATTCAAGTGTCAAGTTCAAGTTCAATAATTAATTCGTTTTCAACGAATTACGAACCACCAAAGTGTTGCTTAGTTCAGTCCACCCACTTACTTAGAGTAAGCCATTTGCAACATCTTTTCGGTTGCGTTAGTCGGCGGACATTTTTGAAATGTCAGGCGACAGCGTTTTTACATTTTATTGGAAATCAATTTATTACAAAATTCAAATAAAAATATTTACAAAAAAAAATAACTAAAATTAATCATAGTTTTATAAAAATAATTACCACAAATATTTTTTATAAATTAAAATTAATTTTGTAACTACTTGGTTTTTAAATTAAAACAAAAATGTATCTCGCCTGACATTTTGAAAATGTCCGCCGAGTAAGCTTACCGAGGACTTATGGGGTATTGATAGATTTTACAAATGGTAGACGGGTTTCGAGTAAACTATTATGATTTTAATTTTAGGGTAGAATAGGTGATTTGCAAAATCGCTTTACGAAAAAAGGTCATTTACCTTTGGCAAATGACCTTTTTATATTTTCAATCTCTCATCTCGTCTCTCATTTCTCTCGTCTCTTATGTTGGTTCAATTAATAGTACTTATATCGTTGGTCAGAAACATCAGCTTTTTTCTCGAGTGCGTCGATGAGGACGGTGGTTTGTAGCATTTTCTGACGGGTCTGATTGTTGAGTACGTTTTGTAATGATGCGATGTCGCCACCTGCTGCTTCAGTTTTATTGTTCATTTTGATAATATAAACGCCTCCATTTCCTACGATGGGTTTGGAAACTGCGCCGTTTGTAAGTCCTTTCATGGCTGCGGTAACTTTGGGTTCTCCGGTCAAGCCTTGTGGGAAACTGATGTTGCGGCTGTTTTCTTGTGTGCCGTATTGGGCAGCGAGGGTAGCGAGGTCAGTGTTATTGGCAATTTTTCCTGCGATGTTTTCGCCTTTTTTCTGGTTCATTACTTTTTGGGTAATGATAGAGCGCACTGCATCTACGGTTGGCATTCCTGCTTTGTAGATGTTGTTGAGTGCCGCGATGACGTAGCCTGAAGTGTACACTTCGACTGCGTCTTCATCATAAGTAAATACATCGGGAGATACTTCTCCGGGTTTAGCATTGAAGGCAAATTTGATGATATTTCGCGAAGATTCGCTGGCTTCCAAATCGCCTAATGCGAAGTCGTTCCTTTTGAGTCCGTCTGCTTTGCGGATGCGTAAGCCTTTTTCTTGTGCTGCTTTTCGCATTTCGTCAATTGAGCGATTGTCGCGAACGAAGGCGAAGGCTTCTTGGTACATTTTATCTTGTGTGGCTTTGCTTGGTGCGATGTACTCACTGATGGTAGCTACTCGCGCACCGACTTTTCCACTTGATTTAATTTTGGTGACTTCGACGAGGTGTACGCCGAATTGAGATTCGACTACATTGAGTTGACCTTTTGTGGCTTCGTAAAATACGAGGTCTCTGACTTCGGGCAAACCACCGAGTTGTTCGGCACTTCTCATGCCCAAGTCGCTATTGGTGTTTGTACCTGCTTCTCCGAAATTGACAGCAAGCGTATCGAAAGCAATCCTTTTATTCAGAATTAGGTTTTTGAGGCTGTCAATAGTTTTGCGAGCTGCTGCTATTGAGTTTGGCACAGCAGGATTGGCACTACGAACGATGTGGCGTGCTTGTACAGAATCCGGCACTACTTGGCGGTCTATCAGTTTGGTGATACGGTAGTAATCGCCGTCGAGATAAGGTCCGACTACACTGCCATTGTCTAGTTCGAAAAGTTCGTTGGCAACGGTAGGGTTGAGTTCGTCTTTGCGAACATAACGCGAGTCGTAAACGCCGTAATTTTCTTGTATAAAGTTGTCATTATCAGAACGGTTGCGAAATTCCTCAGCTAAATTTTGCAAATTCAAACGAATGTTAGATTTGTCATCCTCGGTAGCTACTACATCGAAAGTAACGTATTCTACGGTGCGTGTTTCTTCGTTGGTTTTATATTCGTGTGCATTATTTTTTAGGTAAGTGTTCAGGTCGGCATCGCTGATATTTATATTGGCATCTGGTACTGCTGTAAACGGAATTTGTACATAACTAATCTCCGCAGAAGTGACTTGTGCGCCTTTTTGTTGTTCTGCCAACCATTTTGGTGTGTAGAGTGCTGCGCTGACCATGCTACTGAGTTTGGTTCCTTTTTGTTGAAGGACGACTTGCTCTTCCAAGTTGCGCATGAAGTACTGTCCGTCAGTGGTTAGGCTTCTGTCCTTGAAACTTTGGTAGGTCTGTTGTAGGCTTGCTCTGTCGAGTTGTCCTGTTTGCGGATTGGCAAAGGCGCGATAAACCATCGGGCTGACGTTTTCGCCTATCATCATATCGTTCAATTCCTTGCCGCTCACTCCATATCCGACTGCTTGTGCTTCTTCATCAAGGATGCTTTCAAGGACAAATTCGTCCCAGACGTTTTTATTTTGTTCAAAACTGTTGATACTCGAATTTTGACGAGCATTGAGACGGTTTTGGTATTTTTGTATGGAAATTGGGTTGCCATTGATGCTACCAACATTTTGACCGCCACCAAATATTCCACCATTACCGCCAGGTCCTGACATATCCATGAATAGGAAACCCAACATACCAATACCAATAAGTAGTATTAATAACCAACTTCGTTTGCGTATTTCACCTAAAAGAGCCATTGTATTTAGTTTATTAGTTTATCAGTTTACTGAGTTAATTAGTAATTAAAATGTCAATTAAAATTAGAAACAAGCTTGGTTTACAAACCGTTGTAGGTTAATTGGACTAAATTATTCTTATTTTTAACTCAAAAAAGTTAAATATTCTTTTTTGCCAAAAAAATAATTCCACACTCAATTGACTGATTTTCAATTAAATAAGGACTATTTCCTAATAACACTTTATTCAAAAATATACATTTTGGCAAAATGCTCTGCAAAGAACGTGGATTATAGGCGAAAAACAAAATTTTTGGGGACTTTGTGTTGTGGTGTTTTAGTGTTGTGGTTTCGTAGTGCTGTCGTGTTGTCGTATTTAATTTTGCGAAGCAAAAAACACCGCAACACCAACACACGACAACACCACAACACAAAAAAAAGACAGACTCTCCAGTCTGTCTTTCACAAAAATACATTAAACCCTAACTTATACTGACTAAACCATATCGGATTGCTCCGATTTGATTTACAAGCAGTTTATCACTGATTGTCATACAAAAGTAAGGGCATTTTAGCTGTGATGCACGTCGATTTTATGGGAGATTAACGTAATCTTACAATGGTTTTTGAAAAATTATTAAAAAATAAAATATGTCTTTTTTTATTAATTAGCTGATTATCAATGCATTAAAAATAGATGCTTAGCTAATTTTATAAAAAATATTTACGAATCGGCATTTAGTCTTACAATGAGTGAAAGAAATTAAATAAATTGTTCCATAATGCGCCGTAATTTTTCCTTTACACTTCACCAAATTCTCCTTAAATAGGGAAGAGGAAGAAATTCGTGCAATTCGTGACATTCGTGACCAACAAATTACTATCGAAAGAGAAAATCTCCCCGCAGGAATGTATGTTTATCACCTCGAAAATGAAGTTGGTAAATTATTTTCTGGTAAAATTTTAACGCAATAAGTCAAAATAAGCTGAAAAATACGAAAAAAAGCCTCGTCAGACTGACGGGGCTTTGCTGTATATGGTCACGAACAAATGCGTTCCTAATGCAAATGCGAATAATTATATTCCATCTTTTATTAATGTAAAAGACGAAGAATTAAAGCCCTTTTTGATGTTTTATGCGGCTAATTTTCTGTTAAATATCATTTACACATAAGCGTTCTCTAATTTCCTGTTCAAAATTTCCATGTCACAGTAGCAATAAAAGTAGGTCGTGCAAAAAATTGAAATTCCTGCATATTGGATGTGTAATCAATACGAAGGGTATAAGAATGAAGTTTAATATGAAATTTTGATTACATACAAATACGGGTTTTCATAGTGGGTTTATAGTTTGTTTTTTGTTTTTTTGTTCGAACCTCTGCAATGGCAGAGGTTCTTTTTTTTGCCCCAACAGCTCGTACTTTCTCTCCCTTTTTTTACAGCTATTTTTTTGTTAATTTTATTGCTTATTAATAATAGACTTTATTTAGAAAAATTTTGTATGCAGCTAACTTTGTCTTTTTCCGATACTCTTCACCTATTTTTCGCCCCGTACCGTAGGGTATGCGGCTCAAAATGAGGCTCGATTATCGAAAAAATACAAAAGTTCCATGCATACAAAATATTCCTAAATAAAGTCTAATGAAATATCAACAATCAAATACTAGTAGAACGCAGCAATCTTTCCGCAGGTGTTTATTTTTATGAAATTAAATTTAAAAACGGGCAAATGAAGGGAGGGAAATTGGTTATTCAGTGATGGAAACAACCGCCTCGGCAAGTGCAGTTTCAGTAGCTTGCGCCGCTATTTTAAATTTGTCGTAACCCATCTCGGTCAATTTGGTGGCTGTCGTATGCCCGATAGCCACTAATTTTTGATGTTTTTTCAAGTTATATTTTTCAAAATAAACCGCCACATTCATCGGCGAAGTAAAGACCAAAACCTCAGCTTCGCTTTCGTGAAAATTCGTTTTTTTAGTATTTTTATAAACTAATAAATCAATCGCATCCACTTGATTTTCAATTAATTTTCTAATCGAATGACGTGAATTTTTAGCATGAGCAAACAACACTCGTTGTCCCTTTGCCATTCGTAGGAAAGCAGGGGCAGTAGTTGCAGGATTGCCGGTGCCAACAAAATCTGCCTTTAATTTACATTCCAATAAATACGCAGCACTCGCACTGCCCATTACCGCCAATTTGGTACTACCCGATGCCTGACGTTTCAAAAACGTCTGCCATCTCTCTTTGTCGAATTTTAAATGTTCAAAAAAGAATTTTATTCCATTTTTACTATAAAAAAAAATCCATTCCACCGCAGGTGGCAACACGAAAGGTACTCTCGAAAACTCCAATAAAGCAGAGCCTTCGACCTCCCACCCTACTTCGGAAAGTAAACGAAGAAAGTCGCTATCAAGCGTCAAATCACGTGTAATAAATGTAGTTTTTTTCATAATTGACCCGTAGCACGGTGCTTGCAGCCCGTGCCGCATAATATCGTAAAAACATGGGATAGAAGCACCGTGCTACGTTAACGAGTTAATGAATCAACAATGGTTTCGGCGAGTTGATGATTTGTTCCTAAAGAATGTTTGGCGAAGCGTACTGCACCGTTCCACGCCTCTGCATTGGCTGCCCAAACGTGGTAACTGCCCATCTCGTCGCGCTCGCAATACGCACCAAGTGGCGCATGACATCCACCACCGATAAGGTTCAATATTTTTCGTTCTACATTCGTGCAGAGTGCAACGTCCGGGTCGTGTAGATGTTGCAATATGCGTCGTACAGGTTTGGCGTCTATTCGAGTTTGAAAAGCCAAAACGCCTTGTGCCGGCGCAGGCGGAAACTCTTTCGGATTGAACTTAAATACCTCAAAATCAGACAAATCTATATCCAATCGTGTCAAACCTGCTGCCGCGAGTAGGATGGCATCGAAGTTGCCCGATTGAAGTTTGGCGAGTCGCGTAGGAACGTTTCCGCGAATGTCTTTGAGCTGCACATCGGGTCGGAAATCAAGCATCAACGCCTTGCGTCGTGCCGAGGATGTACCGACCACTGCGTCCTTTTTGAGCTTCAACATCGCTTTTTCGTTCACACATTCACGCCGAATGACGAGCCAATCTGCCGGGTTTGCGCGATAAGAAACAGCCGTAATACACAAGCCTTCGGGCGATTCCGTTGGCAAGTCTTTCATCGAATGCACCGCCATATCTATGTCGCCACGCAATAGCGAATCCTCTATTTCTTTCGTAAAAAAGCCCTTGCCTTCTATCTTATCAAAACTTAGATGTTGGATTTTATCGCCCTTCGTTTTGATGATTTTTAGCTCGGCTTCTACGCCGTGTTTTTTCAATTCGGCTTGCGTATAGTGCGCCTGCCAAAGTGCTAATTTGCTGCCTCTCGTACCGATTGTTATTTTTTCCATTTCGACACAAAGATAGTAAATGGTTTTTTAGGTGAATGGGTAATTGGGTAATTAGATGAATAGGTGAGTAGGTGATTACCCATTCACCTATTCACCTAATTACCCAATCACCTATTCACCTTTCTTACGTTAAATGCGATTTAAAAATCGTTTTACGTTGGTAGAAATGCGATAAATTCATTAGTATTGCGATGTGAAACGAATCGCTATATTTGCATCAGGACGGGGCAGTAATGCTCGCCGTTTGGTCGAACATTTCGCGGACAGCAAAACCGCCGAAATCGCTCTTATTGCTTCGAATAAAGAAACTGCGCCCGTGCTGGATATGGCACTCGAAAAGGGTATTGCACGACTTTTTTTCGATAAAAAGAAATTTATACATCCCGAATCCGTTTTATGGGAATTGGAGACGATGAAAATTGATTTTATCGTCTTGGCGGGTTTTTTGTGGCTTTTTCCGAAGGTGATTATTGATAAATTTTCAAAAAAAATTATCAATTTGCACCCTGCGCTACTCCCTAAATACGGCGGTAAAGGCATGTACGGAATGCGTGTACACGAAGCAGTCCACGCTGCAAATGAGACGGAAACAGGTATCACTATTCATTATGTGAATGAACGCTACGATGAAGGCGATATTATTTTTCAAGCCAAATGCCCAGTCGAAAAAACAGATACGCCCCAAGACATCGCCCAAAAAATACACGAATTGGAACACAAACATTTACCAATAATAACGGAAAAATTAGTCTGTGAGAATAGAGAGGAGAGACAAGAGATGTGAGAGGAGAGACAAGAGAATAGAAATTTTATATTTATAAAATTCTCTCATTTACGTCTCTTATCTCGTGTCTCACGTCTCTTCCCTCTTGTCTCACATCTCTTCTCTTATGTTTAGATTTGAAGAAATAACGAATTTGTATGCGCTGGCGGTCATTCCCGTTTTGGTGTTTTTTTTCATCATGGCGATGATGTATCGCAAGCGTGTGATTAAGCAATTTGGCGAAAGCCACCTTGTCGCGCAACTGATGCCGCAACTGGCGAAATATAAGCATACGGTCAAGTTTATTTTTTTGGTATTGGCGATGAGTCTCCTGTGTGTGTCCTACGCCAATCCGCAATGGGGAACGAAAAAGGAGAAGGTACAGCAGAAGAGTTCAGATGTATTTATTGCGCTCGATGTGTCGCAAAGTATGATGGCGGAAGACCTGCAACCAAGCCGACTCGACCGCGCCAAGCGGTTTACCCAACAGCTGATACAAGGGCTAAAAGGCGAGCGTATCGGCACGATTGTTTTTGCCGGAAATGCTTATTTGCAAATGCCCTTGACGGCGGATTATTCGTCGGCAGCCATGTTTGTGAAAAGTGCGAATACGCGCATGGTGCCAACGCAAGGCACAGCGATTGGCGATGCGATTCGACTGGCGAGGGAGTCTTACGAAAAGGATGGTAAATTTCACAAAGCCCTCATCATCATCACGGATGGCGAAAACCACGACCAAGATGCGCTTGACCAAGCCAAAATCGCCGCCGAACAAGGCGTCCTTATCTTCACGATAGGCGTGGGAACGAGCGCAGGCGCACCGATTCCGACGTTTGTAAATGGGGCGAGTACCTATAAAAAGGATAAGCAAGGCGCAACGGTGATTTCTAAATTGAATGAAAGTATGTTGAGTAGTCTGGCGGCGGCAGGTAGCGGCAAATATTATAATATCACCAATGGCGATAAGGTAATTGAAGCACTACAAAAGTATATCGAAGCACTCGAAAAACAGGAGTTTGAACAACGGACATTCAGCGAATACGAGAGTTATTTTCAGTGGTTTCTGGGACTGGCTTTGTTGTTTTTACTGATTGAGTTTTTAATCTCGTATCAGAAAAGTGAATGGTGGGCGAAACGGGATATTTTTAGAGTGTAGAGTGTGAGAGTGGAGAGTGTGGTGGGCTTGTTTTTTTGTTTTATTAAATGTATTTTTGGAGTATGGAATTAAAACTAAATATTGCTTATCAGGAATTATTGGCTTTGGTACGGCAGTTGCCCACGCACGTTCAGCGGCAATTGCAGACAGATATTTCTAATGAGCCGGATAATACGCCTGTGAACGCAAAGGAAGGACTTGTCGGAGTTATCAAAAAGATGCGGGTGAGTCCAATGTTTGAGGATATTGAAAATCCTATAGCCTATCAAAAATAACTGCGCGATGAGTGGAAATAATAACAACCATATGAAACACCTCATTTTATGGAAGAAATATTAGACCAAGAATTCAATGAAAATGAAAAGGATGAGACGCGGATAAATCGAATAACATGCCTTGCAAGACTTGTCTTGTTTATATTCATAGCTTACGACAGCTATAGGTTTTATGCTTCGCAAGGAAGTTCTACGGATGAAAATTCAATCGTGTGGACTACTACAATTCTCTTTCTCATTTTTGTATTATCATACATTTACTATAATTTTATTCTTGCTCGCGCAGAGTGGACAAGTAAATATGTAAAGAATGTAACAAGTATCTGGTCAACCGGATTTGTATTGCTAATTTATACAGGTATGATATATGGCAGTCTCGTGGGAGTGTCTCGATTGATTCAGCAGGATAGGATAGGAATGAGAATGATTTTCTTTATTTTCTTAATTCTTATATTCACACTTATTTCTTGGAGAGAAATGACTTATTTAGTAAGAGAAAAACGCCTAAAACGACTTAAAAATGAATAAATTACTCATAACAATTACAGCTATTTTACTTTTTTCGGTCAACGCCTTCACCCAAAGCACCCAACAACTCCGCGAAGGCAACCGCGACTATAAAGACGGCGATTTTGAACGCGCCGAAGAACAATACCGTCGCGCCATACAGGACGACCCAAGTTCGCTCACAGGCACGTATAATCTCGGCAATGCCATTTACGAACAAGGTAGGTACGACGAAGCCGTAAAGCATTACAGTGCAGCAGAAGCGATTGCGAAAGACGATAAAACGAAAGCCGATGCCCTCTACAATCTCGGCAATGCCTACCTCGCCCAAGAAAACCTCGAAGAAGGTGTCAATGCCTACAAACAAGCCCTCAAGCTCAACCCAAAAGATATGGCTTCCAAATACAACCTCGCCTACGCCCTCCAGCAAATGAAAATGCAGCAACAACAACAGCAGCAGCAGCAACAGCAGGAGCAAAGCGGTGAACCCAGCGAAGACCAAGAAAATCAAGAGCAACAGGAACAGCAAGAGCAAGAGCAGCAAGAAGAACAGAAAGAGGAGCAGGAAGAACAGGAGCAAAGCGAAGAAGGCGAGGAATCAGAAAACGAACCCGGCGAAGAACAAGAAGAGCAGCCCCAGCCGCAAGACATGAGCAAGGAAGAAGCCGAAAAAATCCTACAAATCATGGAGAACGAAGATCAAAAAGTACAAGAAAAACTCCGCAAAGGCGATATCAAGCAAAGTAAGTCGGACAAAGATTGGTAGGGTTTTATTGCTGTACTGTTTTATTGTTTTATAGAGTTATAGAGTTATAGAGTTATAGAGTTATAGAGTTATAGAGTTATAGAGTTATAGAGTTATAGAGTTATAGAGTTATAGAGTTATAGAGTTATAGAGTTATAGAGTTATAGAGTTATAGAGTTTTCGCTACGCGAAAAAACGACCAACAATAAATCAATAAGTCAATAAAACAATAAATCACTCATTCAAACCCCAATCATAGGATAAATAACTCACCTTAGCATCGGGCGAAATTTGGGTGTCGCTGTATTGATTAAGGTAGTCGAGGAGGGTAGTTTTTTTCGTAAAATCGGATTTGAACCACGAGAAAATTTTGGAAAGTTGGGCATCATTTGGACTGATGTTGTTTTTCGTTTTATCGTTGATAAATGCGCGGGCTTGGGTCGTGAGTTGGGCGTCTATTTGGTCAGCGGTAAAGGCTTTATTCCACAAATTGGGGCAGGAAATCGACGCACAAACTATCGCAAAATGTATGCGTGGTTCGTCAAAATCTTTTCGTAAAATTTCGTGTTCGATGTGATTCAAATCGTAGGTATTGCCTTCTATTTCAATAAATTCTATATCCCAAACCGAATTTAAAAACGGCAAACCCTTCTTAATATCCTTGATACTTTCTACCGGATAATTATCGACAATCAACTCCACTGTATAAGCATTATACGCATTAATCCAATAGGCAAGCTGTTCATTTTTCGACCAGTTTTTATCATTCGGGTGATGCGTATTCAGCAAATTCAGATACTCATCAAAACGCACCTTATCCGCCGCAAATTCCTTGTAATTTACCTTGCCATCTACGATATGTTTTTGCAATAATTCATCCCAAATCTCATGCGAAATCGGCGTAGAATTGGACGCGACGATTTTTTGATTATTATTATTGCAGGAAAAAAACAAAACAAATAAGAGAAGAGGAAGAAAATAATCTACCCCAAATGAAGACGTTATTTTTTTTATATGTTTGGCTAAATTTGACGCGCATAGCCGAGCTACGTAAGGAAGATTTAGTGAAACATATAAGAAAAAGAACAATTCAGACGGGTAGATTATTTTTTTCGTCTTCCCTAATAACATCGCAAAAGCGGTGGGTTTAAACCCACCGCTTTTGCGATGTGTAGGCGTGTGTGTGATTATATTTTTCATAAAACAAAACAAAAAAGAGCAACCGAAAAAAACGATTGCTCATAAGGGAAGAGGAAGAAAATAATCTACCCCAAATGAAGACGTTATTTTTTTCATATGTTTGGCTAAATTTGACGCGCATAGCCGAGCTACGTAAGTGAAAGAAATTAAATAAATTGTTCCATAATGCGCCGTAATTTTTTTTTCTAAAGAATTCAAAAAATCGTTGCATAGCCATAGCTACGGAACTATTTTTTGTGTTTTTTAGAAGGGAAAAGAACAAGCATAATGGGGCAAGTTATTTATTTTCTTTCACTAAGTGAAACATATGAGAAAAAGAACAATTCAGACGGGTAGATTATTTTTTTCGTCTTCCCTAAACATTTGGTGAAACCAATAAATTGGAAAATTATTCATTCTCCATTAAAAACTTACTTGATCAACGACTGCAATTTCATCGCCAACCCCATATCTCCTTTAATTTTGACCTTACCGCCCATTACGGCAGTCATTGGATTGAGGTCGCCGCTCATCATCGACTGAAAATCTTCGACAGAGGCAATAATAACAGTGTCCGCATCCTCGTCAGATTCGCTGACCACGTTGCTGTCACCTGTACCGTCGATGAATAATTTATTGCCATCAAGGTCAAATTTTAATTTTTTCCCAAAGGCAGGAGCTGCAGTAGCTTTAGGTTCAATTGCGCTTTTAATAGCTTCAAAACTCATAATTATTTGATTATTTTGATTAGAAATTCCATCTTGTTTGCCATTTTTAGGCACTTTTTCGTGGTGACTTGAGGTAGCTTGTTTATAACCACGCCCATCAATCACGATTTTTGCGATAATGTCACGCATGATTTCCGACGTGCCGCCACCTATCGTGCCTACTCGCACATCGCGATACATTCGCGCCATAGGGTACTCCTCCATAAAGCCGTAACCACCGAACATTTGCAAACATTGTGTAGCGACTTTTTCGCACAATTCAGTCGCGAGCAATTTCGCCATCGAACACAATTTAACGTCATACACATCATCCGCATACAATCGACAGCAATGATAACTAAAGGCTTTCAACGCCTCAATCTCACTCGCCATCTGCGCTATCTTGTGCCGCAACACCTGAAAACGATTAATCGTCCGCCCAAATGCCTCGCGTTCAGACATATATTGCAACGTCTTTTCCAGTGCGTACTCCATACCCGTCACGCAGGCAGGAACAGCCACCAATCGCTCCAATTGCAGCCCATTCATCAGATAATAAAATCCACGTCCTTCCTCCCCTACCAAGTTTTCGACAGGCACTTTTACATTATCAAAACTCAACTCCGCCGTATCCGACGAGTGCCAGCCCAACTTCTTCAATTTGCGTGCCGAGACGCCCTCCGCATTGCGGTCAATCACAATCAGGCTCACACCTGCCGCGCCCGCTTCGGGGTCAGTTTTCACGACAGTTACGATAAAATCGCCATATACACCGTTGGTAATGAACGTTTTAGAGCCATTCACGATGTAGTGGTCGCCATCGCGCACCGCACGAGTTTGGATATTTTGAGCATCCGAGCCTGCGCCCGGTTCACTGATACCAATCGACCCAATCAAATCTCCACTTACAACGCCGGGCAGGTATTTTTGTTTTAGTCGTTCCGAACCATATTTTAAAATATACGGAGAAGACATATACTGTGTCACCTGTTGCGTAATCGCAAAACCGCCCGAATTCATCCGTCCCAACTCTTCATTAAACACCACATCAAAAAAGAAATCCAAGCCCGAACCACCACATTCTTCCGGATAACTAAGTCCCAAAAAGCCCATTTCACCCATTTTCTTCCAAATATCGCGTGGAATGCGGCGGTCTTCCTCCCATTTATCAACATTCGGACGCGCTTCTTTCTCCAGAAAATTCCGCAAACTCTCGCGGAACATCTCATGGTCTTCGGTGAAATGGTAATTTTTCATTGAATTGATTTTGTACTTAAATTTATTTAGGGTGTCATAAATCGGTGATCTTATAAGAGGTACGGTAGTACCGCCCCTTTGTAGCAAGGTCTGAACAACAACCGATTAAGGTACGTTAGGGAAGAGGAAGAAAATAATCTACCCCAAATGAAGCCGTTATTTTTTTTATATGGGGTAGATTATTTTCTTCCTCTTCCCTTATCCAACAACATTATAGTGTCTCAATAAGAACATATCGCCGACAAAGATAAATTTTAAATTCAAAAAAATTCGCGAAAATCCGCCCAATCCGTGTTATATCGGGCATCCTACCCCCGTTCACTCTCCTTCCTAATCAAATATCGCTCAATCCAAGCCGGTATCAACCACTGAATTTTATACAAAATCCGCGCTTTTCTACCTGTGATAATGTAGGTTTTCCCTTTATTAAATCCGCGCCATACATCTCGCGCGACTTCCTCGGCAGTCGTCGTTATCATACCATTAAACGTCTTGACACCCTGCATATCACCAATTGTTTTGAAAGGCGTATTTCCAATCGCAGCAGGGCATACGGTCATCACTTTAAGGGAAGACGAAAAAAATAATCTTCCCGTCTGAATTGTTCTTTTTCCTATGTGTTTCCTCAAATCTTCCTTAAATACAGGGAGTATTCGCGTCAAATTTAGCCAAACATATAAAAAAATAACTTCTTCATTTGGGGTAGATTATTTTCTTCCTCTTCCCTTAATGAGTGAATGCGTGAACGTAGCACGGTACTTCCAGTCCGTGTTTCGTAAAACGACGCTTCCAGCTCGTTCCACGTTAGCTTGGCTATACATACGCGAGAAACGGGCTGGAAGCACCGTTCTACGGTCATTACATAAACGATTTCATCACCCGTGCCAAGCCCATATTATCGTAGCTAAGGTGCTGTGCGCCATCGACATACAAAGTCGTGCCGGTGATATACGATGCCAACGGACTTGCGAAAAAACACACGGCGTTTGCCACATCTTCCACCTTGCCAAAGCGGTGCAGCGGAATAGCTTTCATCGCTTCCTGAAACATCTCTTGAATGGGAGCCGGATACTGGTCAAGCCCCAAAGATTCGATGATACCGGGCGCGATGCAATTGATACGAATATTGAAATCTGCCCATTCTTGGGCGAGGGTTTTGGTCATATTTTCGACACCTGCGCGGGCTGCGCCTGTGTGTATCATACCCGGAAATCCACGCATGACATTCGCCGTGATGTTGACGATAATGCCGTATTTTTGAGGAATAAAAAACGCCTTCGCCATTTCGCGCGACATAAAAAATGTACCATTGAGATTGTTGCGAATGACGGCGTTCCAGCCCTTATCGTTTATCATTTCTGCCAATGCAGGGAATTGTCCGCCGGCATTATTCACCAAAATATTTAAACTGCCGTGTCTGTCTTTTATCTGCTCGGCAAGGGCTTGGATTTGTTTGGTTTCGCGGGTATCGCAGGTTTTGTAGTCGCAATCCCCGTAGGCTTGGAGTTCGGCGGCGGCTTTAGCGAGCAAGTCTTCTTTGCGAGAGCAAATCGTGACCTTCGCACCATGCTCCAACATCATTTTCGTGATGGCATAACCGATGCCGCTACGTCCGCCTGTGACGAGAGCTGTTTTATTTTTGAATAAATTTTTATCGTACATCGTTTATTCGTTATTCGTTAATTCGTTTATTCGTTATTCGTTAATTCGTGTACCCGTTATTCGTATATTTTATCAATCCATTTTAAATCGTCTTTTCTGTAAATATTATCACCTCGTTTGTATTTCTTTATCTTCCACAATTTTATGCCCACTTCTCTACTTGAATTGGGATTATCTGCCAAAAAATCTCTCAAATATCTGTTGTATTCAAATTGAGGTGCTATGTCTTTTGCTTGAGTATTGTGCTTCTTTTGGGTTTTGATTTTTCCCCATTCTTCTATTGCTGCTTTGAGCGTTTTTCCGGTATTAGTTTTCATCCAATTCATAAATTTCACATTGAATTTGAAATGTGTACCTATCTGCTGCTCAAAGAATGCTCTTACGTTTTCAGTACTTTTATAATTGTCTGTTATTTTGGTCGTGAGTGATAATTTTTCGTTGTTCCAGTCAAATTTAGAGGTCGATTTAGGTCTTGAATTTGTTTTGATTTGCTCTTTCCCTCCGGTTTGGAGAAATTTATCTATTCGTTGCGTGATTTCAATTTTGCTTCCGCTTATTCTTAATCCTTCGACTCTGCAAAATTTGATTAATTCTTCTTTCAACCAATAAAATTCTCTGAAATCTTTTGGCGAAATATGCTTATTCAGTCTTGGTCTTGTATCCATTTCGTTATCCGTTATCCGCGTACTCGTTAATTCGTGTATTCGTTTTATCTTAACAATGTTATATTATATTTTTATTTAATGCAAAAGAAAATTTACGTTTGAATTTGGACTAAAACTCGTCTGCCATTTGAAAAATGTCAGCCGTGTTTTAATCCAAATTCGGAGTAGATTTCCCATTTTAAGCACAAATATATTTTTAAATTAATATTATCAAATTGCGCTTTACAAAAATCAATAAAACATACAGACACACCAATCACTACTCCAACGGAATATTAAGCATCTCGCGAGTCTCACTAATCGTAGCGATTTCGCGTCCTATCATACGGGCGAGTGTTGCGCCGGCTTCTACACATTCGCCGTTGGATTTTGCCATTTCGCCAGTCGGTAAGTAAAAATTATCTTCCAATCCTACACGGAAATTGCCGCCCATTGCGACGGCTATCGCGGAGAGTTGCCACTGTTTGCGACTAATAACTATCGACTGCCAAAACGCACCTTCGGGAACTTGTTTGATTTGATGAATGAGGTTGTCGGGCGTTGCCGGGATGCCGCCCATGACGCCCATGACGAGGCTGTAACAGGCATTGTCGGGCAAGAGTCCCATGTCGCGGAGGGGTTCGGCATTGCGGATGTGTCCGGTGTCAAAGCATTCCATTTCGGGGCAGATATTGTTTTCGGTCATCACTTTGGCAACGTGTATGAGGGTGTCGAAGGAGTTTTCGAATACACCGTTCCAGTGGAATTGTTTGGCACGTTTGGAGTAAATTGCATAATTCATGCTGCCCATGTTGAAGGCTGCCATGTCGGGCTTGGTGGCGGGCAAGTGCTTGAGGCGTTCTTCTATCGACAAGCCTATCGCACCCGTCGAATAGTTGATGATTACATCGGGGCATCGCTTGCGTACTTCGGCGTGGATTTGCTCAAATACTTCTGTGCGCCAGCTTGGTGTGCCGTCGTCCTCGCGAGCGTGTATATGTACGATGCTCGCCCCCGCATTCACTGCACGACGCGCTTCTTCGCCCAACTCAACAGGCGTGTATGGGATATGAGGGCAATGACTTCTATTGGTCGCCGCACCGGTGAGGGCGGCGGAGAGAATTAGCTTTTTCATTTTATTTTTGGCTCTATGAAACGCGAAATAAATAAATTTGCTTTCTTGACTGAGAGCGTTTGTTCTCAGCTTGGGCTTTGGAACTCGCATAAATGTTGATATTTTCTCCCGACAACTATCGGAATCAAAGTGCAAGATGAGGGCAAAATATCCTGTCAAGATGGTAAAGTTATTTATTCTGCGTTCCTAAAATGGGAGATACTCCTCGGTCTAATTTTATATTTAAATTTAAGGTCGCACTGAAATATAGCCATTTTTTAATTAATTAAAATTATTTTGTAATTTATTTATTATTAAAAATGAATTATTTATAAATATTTTTTATTTTAAAATAATTTAAAAATATCCTTATTTCAGTAGAACCATTTAAGTAACGATAAAACAATAACTTCACTTTTTGAAGTATTTCTTTTGAAATGACTCTTCCCCAAAAACTTCTTAAATACAGAGCGTATTCGTGTCATTTTTGGGTCGATTCATTCCAAAATAAACGTCCAAAAATGCAAAGAAACTTTCTGGACGGTGTACTAAGTACATTGTTTAATAAATTTCTTTACGTTTTTGAGTATTTCTTTTAAAACGACTCTTCCCAAAAAACTCCTTAAATACAGTAAGTATTCGCGTCATTTTTGGGTCGATTCATTTCAAAATAAATGTCAAAAACGATAAGAAATTTAATAAACAATGTACTAAGCATGACATTTTACTGGCGATGAAAAAAATACATATTATAAAAAAATTATTCATTAGAATATATTTGCCATTAATTTTGAATGTATATTCATCATTCTCAAAATCAAACTATATTTGAGGCTTAGGCGTTATAGTAATGCCAAATTTGGCTATCAGTCGATAGTTCTCAATTAAGGGATGAAAAAAATAAATATTACATCTTGACTTGTTCTTTATACTTTACCAAATTCTCCTTAAATAACCCGTTATTCACGTCAAATTTGGCTCGTGTAAAGAAAAAATAACGGCGTGAAGATGTAACGTTTATTACCTTTTCATCCTTAAGTGAAAGAAATTAAATAAATAAATGTTTTACAAAAAAAGACCATACCTCAACAATTTATCCTACTTGTTCGCCCTCTTGTGCCTTGCAGTGGGTATACAGTCGTGTAGCGGCTACAAAAAAGCCGTTCGTATGGAGCAGAATGGTAATTACCAGACAGCAAATACAGGACAAAAAGCCCTCGAAAGCAATCCACTACCTTCGCTCAAAGAATCTGTCCCTCTCATGGCAGCAGATACGACAAACCCTAATTCCCTATTGTGGGAAATTTCGGGTAAGGACTTGAAAAAACCATCGTATTTATATGGTACGATTCATATCATTCCTAAAAAGGATTTTATATTGACAGATTTGCTTAAAAATCGTTTTGTGCAGACGCAGCAGTTGGCACTGGAAATTGACATGGACAATGTTTTATCTATTTTTGGAGCTCTGGGCGAGATGTTTATGGACGATGGCGTGACGCTCAAAGATTTGCTGACCGAAGAAGAATACACGCGATTGGATGAGCATTTTCAAGAGAAAGGAATCGGCAGCCTTGCGACGATGGACAACATGAAACCAATTTTGCTTTCTTCGATGATGGGCGAGAGCGATATGGGCGAAAAGAAAGACATGACTTCTTATGAAATGGAGTTGATGCAAATGGCGAAAAAACGCCGTATGCCCGTCAAAGGACTCGAAACGGCTTCCTTTCAGATGGGCGTTTTGGATAGTATACCTTACGAAGCGCAAGCTAAAATGCTCATACAAGCCCTTGACGATGTGGACGATGAAAGTGGCATGTACGACGAAATGATAGAAATGTATAAAAATCAAGACCTCAACGGATTACACTTCGCCGTAGCTGCCGAATCCGAAGGTGTAGAGAATTTTGACCATGCTTTGCTTTATATTCGCAACCACAATTGGATACCCGTGATAGAAGAAATGGCGACTGCAAAACCTACTTTTTTTGCCGTAGGCGCAGCACATTTACCCGGCGAAAATGGTGTAATTGAACTGTTGAAAAAGGCAGGCTATCAGGTCGTTCCTCAAAGAGAAATACAGTAATGTGATACTGCTACAATGCGATGATGCTACAATGTTTAACACATTGATTCATTATCGCATTGTAGCATTGTAGCATTATAATATTAGTACTGTTCCATAGATAAAAGCACTAAGGTACAAGCCACTTCCGTCTCAATGCCTTGCTCGCGAGCGAGTCGTATTAAAGTCGGATTTTCAGTACCGGGATTGAAGATAATTCGTTTGGGTTTTAGCCCCAAAATATAATCGTAATACGCCTCCTGACGTTGCGGATTGAGGTAGAGCGTAATCGTGTCTATACCTACTGCATCGGGCGTACCTTGCTGTATTTCAATCCCTGCTATCTTGCCCTCACGTATACCCACAGGCACGACCTCATGACCGTATTTTTTCAATCTTTGGGTAGCGATATACGAGTACCGCGCCTCATTAGTAGATGCCCCAAGTACGAGTGTCTTTTTCATAGAAAATAAGTTTACAACCTCAAATACAACCTCAACCTCAAATACAACCTCAATCTCAACTTCAAATTAGAAGATTTGGCTTTGCCAAATCATAGAAAATTTGCGAAGCAAATTTTGAAGTTGAAGTTGAAGTTGAAGTTGAAGTTGAAGTTGAAGTTGAAGTTGAAGTTGAAGTTGAAGTTGAGGTTGTATTTGAAGTTGAGGTTGTATTTGAAGTTGATTTTATTGCGGATAATAGGCTTGTACGCAATTATCAATATAAGCTGAGTCAAACGGATCGAGAGACGTATCAGTAATTGAGTAATTGACCGTGATAATAGAAGTCGCGGTATCATAAGTACCCGTACCGGAAACCTCAAAATTCGAGAGATTAGCTGATGTAAAGGTTTGATTTTCAATCAAAAGAGAATATACACCGCCTGCATTGCTGACCGAAGCCAATATCGTGGCATCTTCTGCCTCTACATCATCAAAAGAAGCAAAATTATATATATTGCTAATCGTAATAAACTGAACACCTTCAATAGATTCATTAATAGTAGAAATGTAAGTATCCGTAAAAGTAGGATCGCTATCACAAATTTCTTCTACATCATAAATTCCTGTGAAAAGACTGCTAATCACAATATTACAATCAGTACCGTCGTAGCCGGCATCGCATATACAGTTGCCTTCAAAGCAAGTACCATTGATACCACAATCTACCTTGGAACAAGGGTCGTTATTACAAGATTGTACGGTAAACATACAAAACGCAGCGATAGCGACAACAAAAGTCTTCAAAAAATTATTTTTCATCCTATGATGTTTTTAGATTTTTAAAAATAGACTTACTTCAGAATAAAGTCTAATAATTAATAAGTCAGCCAAATATAGAGCTTTGGCATCTATTTCAAAGGCATTTAGCCAAAAACTATGCCATTAGAATACAATAAACGCTAATGAGTAATGCCTATCGAAAAATCTTCTCCCAAAAATTAACAGCTTTAACGACATTTGTAGTAATTTTGACGATATGCAGAATCCTAACTTAGACCCATCGGACGAAAACCTACTGCCGGAAGACCGACAGATAGACCGCGCTTTGCGTCCCAAGTCCCTGGGCGATTTTTCTGGACAACCCAAACTCGTCGAAAACCTCGACGTATTCATACGTGCTGCCAAAAAACGCGAGGAGGCACTCGACCACGTACTCCTGCACGGCCCGCCGGGCTTGGGCAAAACCACGCTAGCACATATTGTCTCCAACGAACTCGGCGCAAGCCTCAAAATGACATCAGGACCAGTACTCGAAAAACCCGGCGACCTCGCCGGGCTGCTCACCAATCTGGAAGAGAACGATGTCCTATTTATCGACGAAATTCACCGCCTCAACAACGTCGTCGAAGAATACCTCTACTCCGCGATGGAAGACTATCGCATCGACATTATGATCGATAGCGGACCCAATGCCCGCAGCATACAAATCACCCTCAACCCCTTCACCCTCGTGGGCGCGACCACCCGTATGGGCTTGCTCACTGCGCCTATGCGAGCGCGTTTTGGCATCAATTGTCACCTCGATTATTACGATGTAAAAACCCTCACCAATATCGTCAAACGCTCCGCAGGCATCCTCGAAATAGAAATTGAAGACGCCGGTGCATTAGAAATTTCGCGCCGCAGTCGCGGTACACCCCGCATTGCCAATGCCTTGCTACGCCGTGTCCGTGATTTTGCTGAAATAAAAGGCAACGGCATCATTGACCTCAAAATCGCGAAATACGGACTTTCGGCACTCAATGTAGACGAAAGCGGACTCGACGAAATGGACAATAAAATACTCGCCACCATTATCCACAAATTCAAGGGAGGTCCGGTGGGTATGAGCACCATCGCTACGGCAGTCGGCGAAGAAGCCGGAACGATAGAAGAAGTACACGAACCCTTTCTGATACAAGAAGGTTATATCCAACGCACCGCACGCGGACGCGAAGCCACCGACAAAGCCTATGAGCATTTGGGCGTCGTACCACCAGCACAAGCAGGAACGCTTTTTTGATTTTCTCAGGGAAGAGGAAGAAAATAATCTACCCCAAATGAAGAAGTTATTTTTTTTATATGTTTGGCTAAGTGAAAGAAATTAAATAAATTGTTCCATAATGCGCCGTAATTTTTTCTTCTAAGGTCGCACTGAAATATAGCCATTTTTTAATTAATTAAAATTATTTTGTAATTTATTTATTATTAAAAATGAATTATTTATAAATATTTTTTATTATAAAATAATTTAAAAATATCCTTATTTCAGCAGAACCTTCTAAAGAATTCAAAAAATCGTTGCATAGCCATAGCTACGGAACTATTTTTTGTGTTTTTTAGAAGGGAAAAGAACAAGCATAATGGGGCAAGTTATTTATTTTCTTTCACTAAATTTGACGCGCATAGCCGAGCTACGTAAGGAAGATTTAGTGAAACATATAAGAAAAAGAACAATTCAGACGGGTAGATTATTTTTTTCGTCTTCCCTTACGGAAATGAGGCACGTAAAACGAATATATCAGCCTACAAATCACGGGTCTATAGATAAACGAATAAACGCTTAAAACGAATTTGACCATTTAAAACACATAAAAGTAGAACGAAGTTCGTATATTTGCACTCATTTTTAAAAAAAGATAAGTTT
>Ga0209595_100113_pt1 | contig 27529 bp, 25 predicted proteins | sample Porto_4metaG_FD_187427 | JGI IMG/M metagenome (GOLD analysis project Ga0209595, IMG submission 187427) | Marine algal microbial communities from Porto, Portugal - Porto_4 metaG (SPAdes) (version 2) | ecosystem: Host-associated > Algae > Red algae > Unclassified | place: Portugal: Porto... | reverse complement strand
ATTATGAAGTAGAAGATCGAGTTAATGACAGTATATCTTTCAGCTACTTTTGTGACTTACATATTGATCAAGTAGCACCCGATCACAGTACACTATCTCGTTTTAGAACAGTGATGACAAAGGCTAGCCTATGAACCACTATTCCTAATTGGTTGGGCTATTTGGATCACTTGAAAGATGCTACTTACCAATAACGGCTTGGCTATATGCCGAATTTGTATTTTGATCGATATGTTTTTGTAATGAAGTTTTTGAAACAGAAAGCGGATCCGCTACCTGAGTAACTTCAGTATGTATCTCGTACTTACCAGTTAAAATACCTACTCTTGTAAGAGTGCAAGTAGTATTTGACCACACACATTATTAAATGCAATATAAGTATCCATTAAGCCTTGTAATGGTCGTGTATTCGGCTAGATATTATCAATATTATAATTAGGTTTAGCATCTAGCCCCATATCGTCAAATTTTGAAATTTCACGCTAAACCACCCAAAATAATATCAATCCCATAGGAATACAAAGTAGCCATAAAAAATGCTTGTTTTAAAATTGATCTTTTTCTTGACTTGATGAGTTATTATTAATAGAAGTATCGTCACCACGACAATTAGTCAGACTAATAAATAAAAACAAGAGTAGTGTTTTCATAGTAGATTAGGTTAAGCATATTAAATCAGCGGTTTAATATAATATGAGTTGGACTTTATAAAAAGAAAAGGATTTAATTACGGTTTAAAAAAATAGTTCTTTATGATTTTAAAAGAAAGAAATAGGGTTTTATAATATAAATGAACTGCAAACGGCAAAGTATTTTCCTCAAAAAAACACCGTATATTTGCAAAAAAAATTACCCCTTTATGAGTAAATTAGTAATTGTTGGTACGGTGGCCTTTGATGCTATCGAAACACCTTTTGGTAAAACAGATAAAATTTTAGGAGGTGCAGCAACGTATATCGGTCTATCAGCTTCCCATTTTAATTTGCCAATGGCTATAGTTTCAGTTGTTGGAGAAGACTTTCCGCAAGAGCATATTCAATTATTAAAAGATCGAAACATCGATGTTTCTGCATTGGAAATCGTAAAAGGAGGTAAAACTTTTTTTTGGAGTGGGCGATACCATAATGACATGAATTCTCGTGATACATTGGATACACAGCTTAATGTATTAGAAAATTTTTCACCAGTAGTTCCTAGTAATTTTAAAGATGCGGAGGTTGTAATGCTTGGGAATTTACACCCATTAGTGCAATTATCTGTAATAGAACAAATGGAAGTACGACCGAAATTAGTAGTCTTGGATACTATGAATTTTTGGATGGATATAGCTCTTGAAGATTTAAAAAAAGTGATTGCTAAAGTAGATGTGATTACTATTAATGACGAAGAAGCACGGCAATTAAGTGGGGAATATTCGTTAGTAAAAGCAGCTCGTGTAATTGAAAAAATGGGTCCTAAATACGTAGTGATTAAAAAGGGAGAGCACGGAGCCTTATTGTTTCATGCAGGGCAAATGTTTTTTGCACCAGCATTGCCATTGGAAGAAGTCTTTGATCCAACAGGAGCTGGAGACACTTTTGCTGGGGGTTTTTCAGGATATTTGGCTAGTACAGGGGATTATTCTTTTAAAAATATGAAAAAAGCTGTTATTCAAGGGTCAAATTTAGCCTCTTTTTGTGTGGAAAAGTTTGGAACTGAACGGATGGAAAATATAACGAAAGAAGATATTAATACACGACTAAAACTGTTTAAACAGTTAACACAATTTGAAATTGATTTAGCCTAAAATTTGTACGTTAAAAGATCTTAATTACTATAGCCCTATGAGTGATGCCATCAAACATGAATGTGGAATTGCATTTGTTAGATTACTAAAGCCTTTAGAGTATTATAAAGAAAAATACGGAAGTGCTTTTTATGGAGTAAACAAAATGTATTTACTGATGGAAAAACAGCACAATCGTGGTCAGGATGGTGCAGGGTTAGCTTCTATTAAGTTGGATATGAAGCCAGGGCAGCGTTATATAAGTCGTGTACGCTCGAATGAGCAATCTCCAATTCAGGATATTTTTAAACAAATTAACGAAAGTATCAATAGTAAATTAACGGAGCCAAATGCCCAGCCAGAAGACACACAATGGCTAAAGGAAAACGCATCATATTTAGGAGAGGTTTTTTTAGGTCATGTACGTTATGGAACTCATGGTAAAAATAGTATCGAGAGTGTCCACCCTTTTTTAAGGCAAAACAATTGGATGCACCGAAACTTAATTGTTGCAGGTAACTTCAATATGACAAATAACTCTGTGTTATTTAATAATTTAGTAAACCTAGGTCAACATCCAAAAGAAAATGTGGACACGGTAACAGTAATGGAAAAAATCGGACACTTTTTAGATGGAGAAGTATCTAAATTATACAAAAAATTAAAAAAAGAAGGTTTTTCTAAGGTAGAAGCCTCTCCTGAAATAGAAAAACGCCTAAATGTTGCAAAAATTCTAAAAAAATCTTCCAAGTATTGGGATGGTGGTTATGCCATGGCGGGAATGTTAGGGCATGGTGATGCTTTTGTATTAAGGGACCCAGCAGGAATTCGTCCAGTATATTACTATAAGGATGATGAAGTTGTAGTAGTGGCTTCAGAGCGACCAGTAATTCAAACTGTTTTTAATGTAGCTATTGAAGAGGTTCACGAGTTGGATCCAGGAAAAGCAATTATCGTTAAAAAAGATGGGGAAACCAATATCGAAAAAATTATAGAGCCTTTAGAGCGTAAAGCCTGCTCTTTCGAGCGCATTTATTTTTCGAGAGGTAGTGATGCGACAATTTACCAAGAACGAAAGCAATTGGGACGCTTAGTAATGCCCCAGGTGTTAAAAGAAATTGAAAATGACACTGTAAATTCGGTATTTTCTTTTATCCCTAATACGGCGGAAACTTCTTTTTATGGATTGATTGAAGCGGCTCAGGACGAGTTGAATCAACAAAAAGAGGCATCCATATTAGCCGAAAAAGATAAGTTGACAAATGAACGCTTAAAGGAAATTTTAACACCAAAAATTCGTACAGAAAAAATAGCAATCAAAGATGCTAAATTAAGAACCTTTATTACTGAGGATAGTAGTAGGGATGATTTAGTTGCACACGTTTATGATATTACCTACGGTGTAGTAAAGCCAGAAGATAATTTAGTAATTATTGATGACAGTATTGTTAGAGGTACCACGTTAAAGAAAAGTATCATTAAAATGATGGATCGTTTAAATCCAAAGAAAATAGTAGTAGTGTCTTCTGCGCCACAAATACGTTTTCCTGATTGCTATGGTATAGATATGGCAAATATGGATGGTCTTATTGCTTTTAAAGCAGCAATAGCTTTGTTAGAAGACAGAGGGAGAATGAGTTTGGTGGAAGAAGTTTATGCAAAGTGTAAAACTCAGGAACATTTAAAAGATTCTGAAGTAACAAATCATGTAAATGAAATATATCAGGAGTTTACGGCAGACGAAATCAGCGATAAAATTTCTGAATTACTAACTGAAGAAAGTGTAAAAGCGGAGGTGAAAATTATTTATCAAACGGTAGATAATTTACATAAAGCGTGTCCAGAAAATTTAGGTGATTGGTATTTTACAGGAAATTATCCAACTGCAGGAGGAAATCGTGTAGCAAATAGAGCATTTATGAACTATTTTGAGGGTAAAAAAGAAAGAGCTTACTAGAAAGTCAGAACTAAAACAAGCTTTTAAGTATTTTAACCATTATTTAGGTAGTTAGTCTATTTTTTTTTACTTAAATGCAAGTAAAGATTATATTTACAATACCGTAACATAAGTAGGTTAAGTTCATGGTAGATTTGGGGCAAAAAAGGTATGATTTTTCATACCTTTTTTATTTTTTTGTATACTATCTCATATTACTTTTAAGCATCATCAAAATTAAGCTTCAAAGTGTCACTTTTAGCATAAGATTGACAAGCCAAAATTAAACCTTCCGCAACTTCCGAGTCTGTTAGTAAATTATTTATAGGCATATCGGCTTCACCTTCAGTAACTCTGCAAATACAAGAACAGCAAACGCCTCCTCTACAAGAATAGGGAGCATCAATATCATTTTTTAAAAGGGCCTCTAAAAGAGAAACTTTTTTATCCGTTTCGATTTTAAATTCTTCATCATCCACGGTAACGGTAACAGCAGCAATTCCCTCATTGCTTCCTTCTGTAGGGTTGATATTCGAAGAAGTAAACAATTCGTGGTGAATCATTTCTTTAGAAATACCATTTTCACATAAAACATTAGTAACCGTTTCAATCATTCCTTCGGGGCCGCACAAGTAAAAGCTTTTAAACGAAAAACTTTTGTATTTATTTTTAATAGCAAAATTCACAGTACTTTTTTCAATACGTCCAAAAATAGAATCTTCTGTATTTTCCTGACTGTAGACAAACTCAATAAATAGGCGATTGGGGTGGTTATTTCGAAGTGTTAACAGCTCTTCTTGAAACATAGTTTCGTCAGAATTTTTATTTCCATAGATAAGGACAAATTTGCTATCGTTTTCCAGGCTAAGAACAGTTTTAATCATCGACATTATAGGTGTAATACCGCTCCCGGCTGCAAAAGCCATGTAATCTTTAGTATTGTTGGTATTTGGGTGTAATTGAAATTTTCCTTCAGGAATCATTACTTCTATGGAATCTCCAATATTTAAACTCTCATTGGCATAAGTAGAAAATTTTCCATCAGAAATCTTTTTTACACTAATCTGAATATCTTCTTGATTAGGCTGACTACTAATAGAATAAGCTCTTCGAACTTCTTCATTATCAATAGTTGCTTTCAATGTTAAAAATTGACCCGCTATAAAGCTAAAATCTTCTTTTTTTTCAGTTGGGATTTCAAAAACCAGTGAAACAGCTGAAGGAGTTTTACGGATAATGTCCTTAATAGTTAAAAAAGTAAATTGAGACATAGATGTTTTTTTTCAGCAAAAATACTAATTGACGATTGTTTTTTGCAGGAAATAGGTACACTAAAAAGGGATAAATCTTCTTTTTATTGTACTATGGGGCTTTTTTTCAAAAAAAATGTATTTTTACCCTTGTTGTATAATTCAATATTCAGCACACTAAAAACCTAAACTTTAAGTTACATAGAGGTAGGTAAATGCTAAATTTTTAAGGTTGAAAAGAAACATAGTTTTCCAATTTATTACAAGTATTTTATTGTTACTCATAATGGTAGCTTGTTCTCGAAAAAAGGATAAGTTTATTAATCGAAATTGGCATGCAATGACTACAAAGTATAATACTCTGTACAATGGAGAGGTTTCTTTTACAGAAGGCAGAGAAGCATTAATACAAGAATACGAAGATAATTATTGGAAACAATTGCCCATCGAGCGTTTAGAAATAAGAGATGAGGTATATCTTGCTAATGAAAATGGAAATGCAAATTTTTTAAGGGCGGAGGAAAAAGCAGCAAAAGCAATCCAAAAGCACTCTATGAATATTAAAGGTAGAGAGCGAAATTATCAGATTGATGAGGCTTTTATGTTATTGGGTAAAGCAAGGTATTTTGATCAAAGGTTTGTGCAATCCTTAGAGGCTTTTAATTATATTCTTTCTAATTATCCAACTTCCAATAATATTAATAATGCAAAAATTTGGAAAGCCAAAACATATATTCGTTTGGAAAATGATGAGGCTGCAATCAAGGGTCTAAAAAAGGTATTGCCTTCACTTCGTAAAGAATTGAACTTGTCTAAAAGTGAAGAAAATTTTGTTTATAAAGAAGGAGGTAAAAAGCAGGTTAGGGTGTTTAATGAAAAAGGAGCTGTAAAAGATAAGTTGCATAAAACATTAGATGTAAAAAGGGAAGTGCTTTCTGATGCTTCTGCAATGTTGGCTCAGGCGTATGTGAATCTAAAGTATAAAGATAGCGCTATCAGTCCTATGAAGCTAGCCATAAAGTACACTAGGAGTAACGAAGAAAGAGGGAGATATCATTACATTTTAGGTCAGTTGTATAATCGTGTTCGCGAGCGCGATAGTGCAAATATGGAGTTTGATAAAATTATTAAGTTAAACCGAAGGACTCCTAGGTCTTATTTAATTAATGCTTATTTAGCTAAAGCAAGAAATTTAGAAATTGAATCTAACGATCAAATCGCTTTTTTAGAAATTTTAGATAAATTAGAGAAGAATTGGGAAAATCGCTCTTTTTTAGATAAAATATACTACGAAAAAGCAATTTTCTTTTTTGGGAATGATTCGTTACTATTAGCAGAAGAATTTTATAAAAAGTCCCTTAAAGTCAAAAGTAAAGACAAGTATCTAAATTCACTAAGTTACGAGACCTTAGGTAGGATTAATTTTAATAGAGGAGATTATGAAGTGGCTGGTCAATATATGGATAGTACTTTAAATCTACTAGATTACAATAGTAAACGCCGTAGAGTAATACAGAAAAAAAGAGATAATCTAGACGATGTATTAAAATATGAAACAGTTGCGATGGAAATAGATAGTGTTTTAAAAATTGCTACACTTTCTAAAGAGGATCAATTAGCATTTTATAAAAACTATACCGATAGTATAAAGGCTATAAAAACAACACAATTAAAAAAGCAGAAGGATAAAAAAGCTAATCTATTGCAACAAGCAGGAATTTTTAGGCCCAACGGCTTTGGTGTATCTAAAAATCAGCAAGAGGGGGAGGGCTTTTATTTTTATAATCCGGTTACTGTAGCAAATGGGAAATTACAGTTCGAGCGAATCTTTGGGAAAAGAGAGTTAATCGATAATTGGAAAATTTCAAGTATAACGGAATTTGCAGCCGCCGATAAAATAGAAGAAGTAATTACTGAAGATTATAATATTGATCAAGATCCATTATTTGACCCCAATTTATATGTTAAAAAAATTCCGACCGAACCAAAAGTATTAGATAGTTTAAATAAGCAGCGTAACGAAGCCTACTTTCAATTAGGAACTATTTATAAAGAACAATTAAAAGAGTACGATCGAGCAACAGATAAATTTGAAATCTTATTGCAAAACAAACCAGACGAAAAATATGTAATGCCTACTAAGTATAATTTATTTAAGATTTATCAAGCTAATGGCAATACTTTTAGAAAAGATAAAATAAGAAAAGATATTCTTAAAAACCATCCCGATTCAAGATATGCTAAAATTTTAAAAAACCCTTTAGATGTGGCAGAAGCCAAGGTGTCAGACGTAGATAAGGCTTATGCTAGAATATATAAAAGGTATGAAAAGCAAGAGTTTATGCAAGTTCTTTTGGATTTGGAAAAAGAAATTGGGGAGCTACAAGGAGATCCTATAGTGGCGAAATTTCAATTACTTAAAGCGCATACACTAGGAAAAGTATATGGTCCATCTAAAATGAGAGAGTTATTAAGCTATATTTCTTTTACTTATCCGCAATCTAAAGAGGCAGGTAAAGCCAATCAACTACAGGTAAATACGATTCCATATTTAGAAAGCTTAAATTTTGAAATTGATACTTCAGGAAGAAAAAAATACAAATTGTTATACGATTATTCCATTTCTCAAAAAGAAGAGGCAACAGCTATAAAGTCTAAGTTGGATACTATAATAAAAAAGCGTAACTTTAAATATCTTAGTACATCTTTAGATTTTTACACTAAAGATACTGTTTTTGTTGTGGTTCATGGTTTTAAAGGGAGGCAACAGGTCTTTGGTATGAACCAGTTGGTAACAGATAAAGAAAATGAATGGTACTTACCCAAAAAAGGAATTAAAGTATCCTCTGCAAATTATAAGGTCATACAACTGAAGAAAAAATACGCGTATTATACGCAAAGACTAGATTCAATATATTAATAACTCAAATTTCCCCTAACAATGTTTGCAGATAACAAAAAACCAAAAGAAACCATAGATTACTCAAAAAATCAGAATAAAATTTCTGAAGGAACAAAAATTGTTGGAGATATTACATCTAAAGGAGGCTTTCGTATTGAAGGTATTGTAGAGGGAAATGTAAAGACCGACGGTCGGGTAGTAGTTGGGCAATCTGGAAAAATTAAAGGCACTTTAGTTTGTGATAATGCTGATTTTGAAGGTGAATTTTCTGGTAAGTTAGATGTTGCAGGAACACTTACTTTAAAATCTACAGCCAAAATTGACGGGGAAGTTCTTATTGGGAAATTAGCAGTCGAGCCAGGCGCATCATTTAATGCTACCTGTAGTATGAAGGGAAGTGTAAAATCAATTAATAAATCACGTAATGATGAAAAATCGGCTTAAAAACTTTGCCGTTTTTTCTGGAATTGCAATTCAAATGGGAGCAATTATATATGGAGGCTCTATTTTAGGAGAATGGTTGGATGTAAGAAACAATTTTACAGAACCTTTTTACGCAAAATGGGTCACTCTATCAGCTGTTTTTTTATCTATTGTAGGAGTAATTTTTCAAGTAACTAAATTTTCTAAGAATTAATAAGTGATTAAAGGCATTCTTCATTTTTTTGTGTTTACAGCAATTTTATTTACAATTCATAAATTCTTTTTGCTTTCTAATTTTGATATTCCCAATACGGTTCCTGTGCTTTTTCAGCATTTGCTTTTAGGAGGGTTTTCCATATTAATTTATGCGATTACGGATATTGTGTCTAAAAATTTCTTTAATTATGCAGGTTTTGCTGTGCTTGGATTTTTAGTGTTGAAAATGATTTTTGTGGCAATCTTTGTAATTGCGTATGAAGTGGAAATTAAATCAGCACCAATCATAAAATATGTTTTGATAGGGTTTTATTTTACATATTTAGTGTTTTTGCTCTTAAAAATAGTACCTCTAATCAATGTGGATATGTCAAAAAAACCGCGTGAAAATTCATAAAAAAAGCATCTTCGAAAAAAAACATCATCATAGTGGAATTTATAAATTAAAAACGTAATTTTGCACTCGAATTTACGGCATATATTGCATTAGTAATTAGTATGATGATTGCACAACAAATTAAGAAGTATTTACTTACAATTATTTTTTCTTTAGTTAGTATCCTGATGTTTTCAAACGTTGAGGTAGATAAAAACCCTGCACAACATGAAGGTCACAATGGGCATCAAGATCAAACTTCGCATGGTGGTGAGATCAATACCAAAGAAGGTATTAATGCTTACATCAGACATCATTTAGCAGATTCTCATGATTTTACATTATATTCTTATACTAATGACATTGGCGAGCGCAAACATGTAGGTTTTTCGTTGCCAGTTATTGTGTGGACAAGTAAAGGGTTAAGGGTTTTTATGTCTTCAGAATTTCATCATAATGATGATGGGACCCATGTCGTAGATGCTAATGGCGTTAAGTTGGCGCAACTTCATGGTAAAATTTATGAATTAAATGTAGGGGAATCTGATGTGGTTTTGGATAAAGACCATCATGCAATAAATGCACACAAAGTTTTTGATTTGTCAATCACAAAAAGTGTTTTTGGTATTTTGTTAACAGGTTTGTTGATGGTTTTAGCTTTTGCTGGATTAGCAAAAGGATATAAAAAAGGAGCAATACCTACAGGATTCGGAAGGGTATTGGAGCCATTAGTTATTTATGTGAGAGATGAAATTGCAAGGCCAAACATAGGAGAAAAAAAATACGCAAAATTTATGCCGTATTTGTTAACGGTGTTTTTCTTTATTTGGATCTTAAACTTATTAGGTTTAACACCACTTGGATTTAACGTAACAGGTAACATTGCAGTAACGGTTTGTTTGGCATTGTTTACAATGATTACATATATGTTTAGTGGTAGTAAGGATTTTTGGAAGCATACCTTGTGGATGCCAGGGGTGCCAGTAATTTTAAAGCCAGTTTTAGCGGTAATAGAATTAGTGGGTTTTGTGTTGATTAAGCCTTTTTCATTATTAGTTCGTTTATTTGCAAATATAACTGCAGGTCACTTTGTGGTAATGAGTTTAATTGCCTTAATGATCACATTAAAAGCACAATTTGGTGCTGTAGGATCAACAGGAATATCATTGTTGTTAACTTTATTTATTTCGGTAATCGAAATATTGGTAGCGTTTTTACAAGCGTTTATTTTTACAATGTTGTCGGCATTATTTATTGGAATGGCCGTAGAAGAACATGATCATCACTAATAAAATTTATAAAAAGAATTTGTTTAATTATTATATATAAATATTACTATGGAAATTCCAAATTTAGTAGGAGCAGGTTTAATTGTAATCGGAGGTGGATTAGGGTTAGGTAAAATTGGTGGTTCAGCAATGGAAGCTATCGCACGTCAACCTGAAGCAGCTGGTAAAATTCAAACTGCTATGATTATTATTGGAGCACTTTTAGAAGGTTTAGCATTTGGTGCTTTAATCTTAGGGAAGTAGTCTCAAGAAACAAAACAAACAATATCCTGCAACGGTTGGTTGCAGGATATGTTTAAAATTAAACAAAAACAGTAAAGTTTAAATTACTATAGCATGAATTTGTTAAACGATTTTTCACCAGGCTTGTTTGTAATGCAAGCAGTAATCTTATTAATATTAATTTTATTAATGAGGAAATTTGCTTGGAAGCCAATTTTAGAAAGTCTTGATACTAGAGAAGAAGGTATTAAAGATGCTTTAGCGGCAGCAGACAATGCAAGAAAGGAATTACAAAATTTAAATGCTGAAAATGAGCGTATTTTGAATGAAGCACGTGCTGAACGTGACGGAATGTTAAAAGATGCTCGTGAAATGAAAGCGACTATGATCACATCTGCAAAAGAAGAAGCACAATTAGAGGCAGATAAAGTAATCAAACAAGCACAAGAAGCAATACTTGCGGAAAAAAAATCTGCAATTGCAGACCTTAAGAGTCAAGTAGCAGGTATCTCTATTGAAATTGCTGAAAAAGTGGTGAAAACAGAATTAGCAGATAAAAATAAGCAATTAGAGTTGGTGACTTCTTTGTTAAAAGATGTAACCTTAAACTAATACAAAATGAGTAGAGCAGCTGTAAGATATGCTAAAGCTATTTTAGAATTAGCTAAAGAACAGAACAATGCCGATGCTGTTTTTGTAGAAATGCAAAGAATTAAGGATACGGTAAAGGGAAGTGACGATTTAAAAGATTTGTTAAACACACCATTAATAAAATCGGATGTTAAAAGGTCTGCTTTAAAAGCTGTGTTTGTAAATTCAAGTGCTATTACAGAAGGTTTATTTGATACTTTGGTAAATAATAAGCGGATAAAAATTTTATCTAATGTTGCCGAAATTTTTATAGCTTTATATAAGCAAGATAAAGGATTTCAGGTTGCTATAGTAACAACAGCGGTGCCTTTAAATGCAGATTTTAAAGCTGTAATTTTAGCCAAAGTAAAAGAACTTACAGGTAAAGAAACAGATTTAGAAAGTGTGGTAGACGAAAGTATTATCGGTGGTTTCATATTACGTGTTGGCGATTTGCAATACAATGCTAGCGTAGCTAGTCAATTAGCGAATTTAAAAAGAACATTTGAAGATAATTCATACGTTTCTCAAATATAATATTGATTAGTTTTCATGAAAATGAAGATTTTTCAAATAGAAACAATAAGTTTCTATCGTAGAATAAGTTTTAATTAAAAAGATTTTCACTTTTAGTGAAAATAGATGAAGTAAAAACATTTTAATAATGGCTGAAGTAAATCCTGCTGAAGTATCGGCAATTTTAAAGCAACAATTATCTGGTTTCGAAGCATCTGCTTCTCTTGATGAAGTAGGAACTGTATTACAAGTAGGTGATGGTATCGCTCGTGTATACGGTTTATCAAATGCTCAATATGGTGAATTAGTACAATTCGATAGCGGATTAGAAGGAATCGTATTGAATTTAGAAGCAGATAATGTTGGTGTAGTTTTATTGGGCCCTTCCGTAGAAGTAAGTGAAGGAGATACCGTAAAAAGAACACAACGTATCGCATCTATTAACGTAGGAGAAGGAATTGTTGGTCGTGTAGTTGATACATTAGGAAGCCCAATAGACGGTAAAGGGCCAATAGACGGTAAAACTTACGAAATGCCTTTAGAGCGTAAAGCACCAGGAGTTGTTTTTCGTCAGCCAGTAACAGAGCCATTGCAAACAGGAATCAAAGCTATTGATGCTATGGTGCCAGTGGGTCGTGGACAGCGTGAATTAGTCATCGGTGACCGCCAAACAGGTAAAACAACTGTTTGTATTGATACTATTCTAAACCAAAAAGAATTTTATGATGCAGGTGAGCCAGTTTACTGTATATACGTAGCAATTGGTCAAAAAGCATCTACTGTAGCAAACATTGCTAAAGTATTAGAAGATAAAGGAGCCTTAGCGTATACTACTATTGTAGCAGCCAACGCATCTGATCCTGCGCCAATGCAAGTTTATGCGCCTTTTGCAGGAGCAGCTATTGGAGAGTATTTCCGTGATACTGGTCGTCCAGCATTAATTGTTTTTGATGATTTATCAAAGCAAGCAGTAGCATATCGTGAGGTATCTTTATTATTACGTCGCCCACCAGGGCGTGAAGCGTACCCTGGAGATGTATTTTATTTACACTCTCGTTTGTTAGAACGCTCTGCAAAAGTTATTGCAGATGATGCTATTGCAAAAAACATGAATGATTTACCAGACTCATTAAAAGGTATAGTTAAAGGAGGAGGTTCGTTAACAGCATTACCAATTATCGAAACACAAGCAGGTGATGTTTCTGCATATATACCAACCAACGTAATTTCAATTACTGACGGTCAGATATTTTTAACTTCAGATTTATTTAATTCAGGTGTGCGACCAGCAATTAACGTAGGTATTTCGGTATCTCGTGTCGGTGGATCGGCACAGATTAAATCAATGAAGAAAGTAGCAGGTACGTTAAAATTAGATCAAGCACAATTCCGTGAATTAGAAGCGTTTGCTAAATTTGGATCTGATTTAGATGCGGCAACCTTAAATGTAATTGAAAAAGGAAAGCGTAACGTAGAGATCTTAAAGCAAGCCCAAAACGATCCATATACTGTTGAAGATCAAATTGCAATTGTATATGCAGGTTCTAAAAACTTATTAAGGGATGTTCCTGTAAATAAAGTAAAAGAATTTGAAAGAGATTTTATTGAATTTTTAAATGCAAAACATAGGGATACTTTAGATACGTTAAAGAAAGGTAAACTTACTGATGATGTTATTGATGTGTTAGTAAATGTAGCAGAAGAAGTTTCCAAGAAATTCCAATAGTCTATAGTAAAGAGTATAAAGTACCAAGCAAAAGTTAATTTGGTTTAATACTTTATACTTAATACTCATTACTTAAAAAAAATGGCAAATTTAAAAGAACTTAGAAGTAGAATAAAGTCAGTTTCTTCGACAATGCAAATTACCAGTGCTATGAAAATGGTATCCGCTGCAAAGTTGAGTAAAGCTCAGGATGCTATTCAATCTATGCGTCCATATTCTGAAAAATTGACAGAATTATTACAAAGTTTAAGTGCTTCTTTGGAGGGCAAGCAATCTAGTCCTTACAGCGAGCAAAGAGAAGTTAATAATGTATTGGTGGTATCTATTTCTTCCAATAGAGGTTTGGCAGGTGCTTTTAATTCAAACATTGTAAAAGGCTCTAAGAACCTTGCAGATAATGTATATTCAGAAAAAAAAGTTGACTTTATAACTCTGGGAAAAAAAGGAAATGATATCCTAAGCAAGGATTACAGTGTTATAGAAAATAACAATGCAATTTTTGATGACTTGACTTTTGCTAGTGCAAAAGAAATTGCTCAAAAGTTGATGGATGCTTTTACAGCAGGTAATTATGATAAAGTTGTATTAGTATACAATCAATTTGTAAATGCAGCAACTCAAAATATAATGTTAGAGCAATTTTTGCCTATCGAAGAAGTTGAAGACCAAACTTCAGAAGCCTCATTAGATTATGTTTTTGAGCCATCAAAAGAAGAAATTGTGGCGCAATTAATACCTAAGTCATTAAAAGTTCAGTTTTATAAAGCGTTAAGAGATTCTTTTGCTTCAGAGCACGGAGCACGTATGACGGCAATGCATAAGGCAACTGATAATGCAACAGAATTAAGAGATTCTTTAAAACTAGTATATAACAAAGCACGTCAAGCATCCATTACTAATGAAATCTTAGAAATTGTTGGTGGTGCAGAAGCTTTAAATAATTAGAAGAACTTTAAATAACTATATTTTAGTTTTATTATAAAAAAAAGACCAACTTATTTAAGTTGGTCTTTTTTTTAGGTTCTTCGCCAAAAAGTATGGTTTAAGAAAAAAAGTGATTTTATTTAATATAATCTACCCCATTAAGTAGTTTTAAATTAAGGCTTTTGTGAGATAAATGACTCTTTCATAAAATTTTGTTTTTTTTGTAAAACCTCTAATCCACAACTTTTGGCGAAGAACCTTTTTTTATAATAAAATGTACATTCTAAAATAAGGTCTCAAATGGATCTTAAAAAGCGATCATAAATTAGCCAACAATCATAAGTTTTGTGTTATTTGTCATTTTAAAATAAAATTAAAGTATGACTCAATAATACTATAATAGTAAATATAAAGTGATTGCGAATCAAACACTTAGGGGATAATTATTAACAATAAGTAAATAATTAGAAGAGCCGAGGCAAAAGAGACATCGAATCCTTATATGTTAATGAAGTTTTAAAATATTGCACAAAACAAAAAGGTAGGGGGTGTTTATTGTGTTTTTATTAAAATTTACCTTATAGATAATGCTTTTTTAAATAAATGGTATTATCATTTTAAGGGCACTAAAAAGATGTTTACACTAGTGTTAGAGTCATATATTTTCAGTAGATTATTAATCGCTTTACTAACGTAAATCCCTAAAAGCTATATGGCATTGAAAGTCACTATTTCGCATAAAACTAAATATAAATATGATAGGAAAATAAACCTATCACCACACATATTTAGACTAAGACCAGCTCCTCATAGTAGAACACCAATTGAAGCGTATTCAATTAAAATAAAACCTGAAAATCATTTTTTCAATTGGCAACAAGATCCATTTGGGAATTACTTGGCAAGAGTTGTATTTCCAGATAAAACAGAAGAATTATCAGTAGAAATTGAAATTATTGCAGATTTAAAAACAATAAACCCATTTGATTTTTTTATTGAGGAATCTGCAGAGCAGTTTCCTTTTCAGTATAAAGAACATTTGCAAAAAGAGTTGTTGCCTTATTTAGAAATAAGAGAAAAAGGACCTCTACTTACGGAGTGGTTAAAAACAGTTGATATTTCACCAAGAAAAACTATTGATTTCTTGATTGAAATGAATCAAAAGTTATATAATGATTTGGATTATACTATCCGAATGGAAGTTGGAGTGCAATCATGTGAAACAACACTAGATAAAAAATTAGGGTCATGTAGAGATTTTTCATGGTTGCTGGTACAAGCTCTGAGACATCTTGGAATTGCTAGTCGGTTTGTTTCTGGGTATTTAGTACAACTAAAAGCAGATGAAAAATCTTTAGATGGTCCATCAGGTCCAGAAGAAGATTTTACAGATCTGCATGCTTGGGTAGAAGCTTATATTCCTGGAGCAGGTTGGGTAGGTTTGGATTCTACTTCTGGATTATTGGCTGGTGAAGGTCATATCCCTTTGGCGTGTACACCAAATTATGAAAGTGCAGCTCCTGTAGAAGGATTGACTGATTTTTGCGAAACAGAATTTTTTCATGATAATTCAGTACATCGAATTTTTGAATCTCCAAGAGTAAGTAAACCTTACACCGAGGCACAATGGAAAGCGATTTATAATCTTGGTTTTGAGGTAGATAAAAAATTAGATGAAAATGATGTGCGCCTTACAATGGGGGGCGAACCTACTTTTATTTCTGTGGATGATATGGAAGCTCCTGAGTGGAATACAGCTGCTGATGGAGATCATAAAAGAGAATTAGCAGGAAATTTATCCAAGCGATTATTAGATCGATTTGGTAAAAGCGGAATGCTTCATCATGCGCAAGGGAAATGGTATCCAGGGGAGCCATTACCGCGATGGGAAATCGGTATCTATTGGCGTAAAGACGGAAAACCAATATGGGAAAAGCCATCATTATTTACAGGTTTTACTCAAAAAACAGTTATTACTAAGGAAAAAGCATCTGAATTTTTAACAACACTTACCTCGTATTTAGGTTGTTCAGAAGAAATGGTATTACCCGTTTATGAGGATACATTCTATTTTCTTTGGGAAAAAGAAAATTTGCCATTAGATGTTGATCCATCATCATTAAATTTAAAAGAAGTATCGGTAAAAGAAAAAATTGATCAAGTACTCAATCAATCCCCAGACTCTCCAACAGGTTACATTTTACCAATAGCAAGTTACAAAGGTAAATGGTTATCTAACACTTGGGAGGTTAGAAGAAAAAAATTGTTTTTACTTCCAGGGAATTCTCCTGTAGGATTTAGGCTGCCCTTAGATTCATTAATAAAAGATCCCGAAGTGCCTTCAATGCCAATAAATAAACCAGATCTTTTTGAATTAAAAAAACCACTTCCTGATATTGCAGGAACAATTAAAAAGAAAAAATTAACACAAGAAGAAGGGCAACCCTTTGTTAGAACGGCACTTTGTGCTGAAGTTCGTGAAGGAAAATTATACCTCTTTTTGCCTCCAATAGAATCGATAGTTGCTTTTTTAGAACTGATTACAGCAATAGAAGCTACGGCAGAGGAGTTGAAACTTACGGTAATTTTAGAAGGATATGATCCGCCAAGAGATAATCGTATAGAAGTACTTAAAATTACTCCTGATCCTGCAGTAATTGAAGTAAATGTCCACCCAGTAACCAGCTGGGATCAGTTAACTAAAAATACATTAGCACTTTATGAAGAAGCTAAAAAATCACGTTTAGGAACTGAAAAGTTTCAACTTGACGGAAGGCATACAGGAACAGGAGGAGGAAATCACGTTACGCTGGGAGGAATAACCCCTTCGGATAGTCCGTTGTTAAGAAACCCAAAACTGTTGCGTAGCTTATTGACTTTTTGGCAACACCATCCAGGATTATCGTACTTGTTTTCTGGAGCTTTTATTGGGCCTACAAGTCAAGCACCAAGAGTAGATGAGGCTAGGGTAGAAAATTTATACGAATTAGAAATCGCTTTCGATCAAATACCTGATGACGAGGAAGTCCCTTTTTGGTTAACCGACCGTCTTTTTAGGCATATGCTAACAGATCTTACAGGAAATACCCATCGTTCAGAATTTTGTATTGATAAATTGTATTCGCCAGACTCCTCTTCGGGAAGACTGGGTATTTTGGAGCTTCGTGCTTTTGATATGCCACCACATGCACAAATGAGTTTGATGCAATTACTATTAGTGCGTACGCTTGTAGCATGGTTATGGGAAAACCCATATGAAAAGAAGCTCGTGCGTTGGGGGACACAGTTACATGATAAATTTTTGATGGAACAATATGTAAAGGAGGATATAAGAGATGTTGTTTCACAATTAAATGATGCTGGTTTTCCTTTTAAATTAGATTGGTTTGATCCTTTTTTTGAATTTAGATTTCCGCTTTTAGGATTAGCAAAAATACAAACAGTAGACTTGGAACTACGTATGGCTATTGAACCTTGGCATGTTTTGGGAGAGGAAATGGCAGAAGGAGCAACTTCACGTTATGTTGACTCTTCTTTAGAGAGAGTTCAGGTAAAAGTGAACAATTTTGTTGATGAAAGATATATAATTACATGTAATGGTGTTAAAGTTCCTTTGCAATCAACAGATGTTAAGGGGGAATTTGTAGGAGGAATTCGATATAAGGCATGGAAGCCTTGGTCAGCATTACACCCTTCAATAGAAACGGATGCTCCTTTAGTATTAGACATTGTGGATACTTGGAATTCGCGTTCAGTTGGAGGATGCACTTATTTTGTGGCACATCCAGGAGGCTTATCTTATGATAAATTTCCTGTAAATAGTTATGAGGCAGAGTCCAGAAGAATTAATCGTTTTTGGGATTTTAATCATACACAAGGCGAAATACGAGAAGGGGTTTCTGAAGAACAAAAAGAATTAGTAGTTCATAGAAAATTCGAATTTCAAGAATTACCTTTGAATAAAGAATATCCGCATACTTTAGATTTGCGAAAGAAAATTAATAAAAAGAATGCAAAATAATAATGCTATAGATTTACTTGTCGAACAATATTTTGGTGGAAATAAGTATGATGAGATGTTTACTCCTGATATGCATGTAAAACCTGGCTGGAAAGCATTATCAGATAAACTGAATGTACTTGGTTCAAAAGAATTGGCATCAAGACAAAAAGATATCGATTGGATGCTTTCGGAAAATGGAGTTACATACAATGTATATAACGATCCTAAAGGCTTAAATAGGCCTTGGAATCTTAACATTATACCTTTTGTAATACAGGAAAAAGAATGGCAACAAGTCTCGGAAGGTTTAAAGCAACGGGTACATTTATTAGATCTTATTCTTAAAGATATCTATGGCAAACGAGAGCTAATTAAAAATGGAATTCTTCCGTACGAAGTTGTATATGGGCATAGGGGGTTTTTGAGACAATGTGATCAAATCAAATATAAAACCAATAAGCAATTATCAATATATGCTTCTGATTTATCAAGAGGGCCTGATGGTAGAATATGGGTTGTAAACGACCGAACTCAAGCGCCTTCAGGTATGGGGTATGCCTTAGAGAATAGATCAACAGCAGGTCGTGTATTGTCAGATGTTTACGGGAAAATTCACGTAAGAAAATTATCGGGATTTTTTAATGACTTTAACCAGTTATTAATTAAGGCATCTCCAAAGCAAATTGAATGTCCAAATATTATAGTACTTACACCTGGACCACATAATGAAACGTATTTTGAGCATGCATATTTAGCCTCTTTTTTAGGGTACCCTTTGGTAAGAGGAAATGATTTAGTAGTCCGTGATGGGTTTTTGTGGATGAAATCCTTGAAGGGATTAAAGCGTATTGATGTAGTTTTAAAGAGAGTTGATGATGCATTTATGGATCCGTTGGAGCTCCGAGAAGACTCGCATTTGGGAGTTGCTGGTTTGTTAGATGTAGTTAGAAAACAAAACGTAACTATTATAAATCCAATTGGTAGTGGGGTAATTGAAAATTCAGGTTTAATACCATTTATGCCAGCTATTGCAAAGTATTTTTTAGAGGAAGAATTAAAGCTTCCCCAAATTGCAACTTGGTGGTGTGGTCAGGAAAAAGAAAAAAAATATGTATTGAATAATTTAAATAAATATGTAATAAAGCGTATTGATCGTTCAAGTAGAGAAACCATTTTTTTTGGAGAATTTTTAACTAAGGATGAGAAAAACTTATTAGAAAAAAAGATTAATAGAGAGCCCTATTTATATGTTGCTCAGGAAAAAATAAATTTTTCAACAGTACCAAATTTTACTGATGGGCAGTTGGAACCTAGGAATATGGTTTGTAGAGCTTTTGCCATTGCAAAAGATGATGATTACAAAATTATGCCCGGGGGATTGGTTAGAGTTTCACCTGAACGAGATAGCCTAAGGGTAAGTAATCAGCGTGGTGGTACCAGTAAGGATTTATGTGTTATTGGAGACCATCCAGCTAAAGAATCCTCTAAACTTATTTTAAGTGAAAGACCAAAATATACCGCTTCGGGATTGGATGATTTACCTAGCCATACTGCGGAAAATTTATATTGGGCAGGCCGCTATGTAGGTCGATCACTTACAGTTTGTAGGTTTCTTAGGATGACACTAAAACAATTAGTTAAAGTGGAACAAGATGAATATATTTTAGAAAATGAAAAACTTAATATTTTACTTAAAGGGGTTACTCAAATTACCAATACTTTTCCTGGTTTTGTAGGGACTGAAAAAAAGAAAGCAGTTACTGATGTTCGAGTAGAATTAGAGTCAGTAATTTTTGATAAGACTAGAATTGGAAGCTTGGCAAATACAATGGCTATGTTTAATAATTCGTATTACGCAATACGTAATTTGTGGTCTTCAGATATGTGGAGGGTTTTTAAAATTATTCAAAAATCTTGGGCAAGTATTGAAGGCGATGGTGTTGCGAACCTTTCATATAACTCGATAATTAAATTTTTAGATCAAAACATAACTCGAATAATAGCCTTTATGGGATTGATTGAAGAGAGTATTTTAGTAAACCAAGGGTTGCTATTATATTTTACTGGGCTTAACTTAGAATATGGAATTCTTACGATTTCGAAATGTAGAGCATTACTTACTGTACAAACTCAAGACAATGTTGCTTATGAAATATTAGAAGCTTTTTTGATAAGTCACGAAAGCTTGAATATTTATAGATATAGTTATCGTTCATATATTACTATTGAGAATGCATTGGGATTAACGCTATTAGATACTACTTATGGTAGATCACTAACCTATATAGTTTCTAGAATTCAAAAAGATTTAGCAAAATTACCAAATAAAATAAATAAAAATGAATTATCTTCTTATGAGAAATATATTTTTGAAGCGTATTCAAAATTAAAACTCACATCAAAAGAGAAATTAACGGAACTAGATACTGACAATGTAGTTTATCGAAAAAATTTAGCTATACTATTAAGGGATTTAAGCGACTTACTTTTTAATACATCTCAAGCAATTTCTGACACTTATTTTAATCATACTTTGAAACAAAAACAATTAAATTCTCAAAGTTTTCCTCTTTAAATATATGGTATTTTCAATTATTCATACTACACGTTATCGGTATAATGCACCAATAAGTTTCTGCCATAACATAGCTACAATTAGACCTAGAGTATGTACTGGCCAAGAAATTCAAAGTTTCGATTTACAAATTAGTCCACAGACATTAGATCTTTCAGAGCGCTTAGATTTTTTCGGGAATAATATCACTAGGTTTTCGATACAACAGCAGCACCAAGAATTAAAAGTGACGTCTAAAAGTATTATTATTAGGCAGTATGCAAGCGTTAAAGCTTCTTTTTTTACTGATCAATGTAAAAAAATCACGGTTTCAGAGGCTCTTTTTTCTTTGAAATCTAATGATAATGATATTTTAGAGGCAAAACAGTTTATTTTAGAATCTATATTAATACGGAATACTTCAGATAAGATTAAGCAATATGCAGAAGTGTCGTTTTTGCCCAATCGATCAGTTTTTGAGGCAACTTACGAATTGATGCAAAGAATTTATACCGATTTTGATTTTGTATCTGGATTTACGACGGTTTCTACTCCATTAAGTGAGGTTATGGAGGAAAAAAAAGGAGTATGTCAGGATTTTGCACAGATAGCTATAGCTTGTATTCGTTCTATTGGTCTACCAGCTCGTTATATTAGTGGTTACATTGAAACACTACCACCACCTGGGAAGCAAAAATTAATTGGTGCCGATGCCTCACATGCTTGGTTTGCGATTTTTATTCCTGGATTTGGCTGGGTAGATTTTGACCCAACTAATAATCAGATACCTGAGGATCAGCACATTGTTGTGGGTTGGGGTAGAGATTATTATGATGTTCCTCCATTGAAAGGGGTGGTTTTTGGATCAGGAAGTAGTAAGTTAAAAGTTTCTGTAGATATTCGTCCAGCTTCGGAAGCTCAAAAACTTAATATCATTTTATAAGCTAGATAAGAATGGATTTTAAGTTTTCATTCCTTAATTTAAAAACTAAGAAATGAAAACTTAAAATTATTTTTTTTGAATATTATTGTTGCTGTTGCTGTTGCTGTTGCTGTTGTATGTTTTTAGTAGTATTGTTAATAAAAGTTGGTTTTACTGTTTGCTGTTGTGTCTTTAGCATTGGACTCTTTTTAAACCCCATAAAATTATCAATAGTCAATATAGTTTTTAGTATGTAAAATATTCTTCCTCCATTTTTTTGCTAATAGCAACTAATTTTTTAAGAATGTCTTCAATAAACGTTCTAAAATCAACTTCTATTTCTTCAATATATTTGTACTTATATTCATTGTAAATTTTATTCACTAAAAATATAGAAGAGTTTTTAGGAATATTTTTTTCACAAGATAAAACTTGAATATGTTTGGCAACTTCTGCTAAACTATTCACAACTGAACGGGGACAATTTTCGTTTAAAATTAAAAAGTCTAAAGTGTTTATGTTATCAGGAGTTTTTTTATGAAAACGTCGCATCATATCATAAGATTCTACACATTTTAAAAGTGTAGACCACTCCAAACTAATATCTGTTCGATGCTCTTTTAGTAATTCTTGATGTTGTACACTTTGATTATTTTTTGAGATTTGCCCATTTTGTTTTCCTTTTATAATTAGGATATCGTTGTATTTGGCATTAATAATTCGAATGACTTGTATTGACCTCTCAAGATTAAGCCCTAATCTTATAATGGAAAAAGCTTCATCTTGCAATAACGTATTTCGAATTTTCGCTTTTAAGATTGCCGTAAATTCAATAATATTAGTGGTAAAGTCATATAGTTTTTTCTTTTTATAGTCTTCTACACAGTAATTAAGTACAAAGTGGTAAAACTTATTGATAGTTTCGTATAGTTCAGTAGAAATTAAATCCCTAGCACTATTTGCATTTTCACGTGCTAACTTTACACAATTAATTATGGAATATTCTTTTTCATTGTTTAACCCAATATCAAATAAAACATCTGGTTCATCTAATATTTTATCCTCTTTTTCTGTATCTCCAACCATAAAAAGTAAGGACTGCAACACAAATTGTCTGGATTGTGAAAATTCATTAGGAGCATCTAAAGATGAAAAATAGTTTACTGATAAATACCGAGCTACATGTTCTGTACGTTCGATATAACGTCCCATCCAAAATAAATTATTGGCTACTCTTGCTAGCATATTTTTTGTTTTATTTTTTTAATACCCAAGTATCTTTTGACCCACCTCCTTGGGAGGAGTTTACCACTAAATTCCCCCTTTTTAGAGCAACTCTAGTTAAGCCGCCTTTTAAGATAAAATCTTTGTCTTTTCCCAACAAAGTAAATGTTCTTAAATCTACATGTCTAGATTCAAAAGATTCTTCTTCTTCTATGTAAGTCGCATGAACGGAAAGTGACATTATGGGTTGTGCAATATATTTTCTAGGATGTTTCTGAATAGTGCTTTTTACGACTTCAATTTCTTCTTGTGTTAATTTATTTCCAATAGAAATACCATAGCCTCCCGATTCATCAACGGGTTTAATAACAAGATTATCAATATTTTCTAGTATATACTTCATGTCGTCTGGTCTGCTACAATGGTAGGTATGTACATTTTTCAATATTGGTTTTTCATTAAGGTAGTATTTTATAATGTCAGGCATGTAAGTGTAAATAGCTTTATCATCAGCAACACCAGTTCCAGGTGCGTTTACTAAACAAACATGACCTTTTAGATAGGCAGAAAACAATCCTGAAACCCCTAAAACAGAATCTGGATTAAATACATCGGGATCAATAAATATATCGTCCACTCTTCTATAAATAACATCTACACGTTTAGGACCATTAATTGTTTTCATGTATACAAAATCGTTCTCCACAAATAAATCACGACCTTCAACCAATTCAACGCCCATACCTTTTGCAAGATATGAATGTTCATAATAGGCAGAGTTAAATACACCTGGTGTTAAAACTACACAAGTAGGATTATCAACACCTTCAGGTTTTACGGTTTCTAGGATTTCGAGTAAATTTTGTGCATAATCAGTAACGGTTTGAATTTTGTATTGATTGAAAATACCAAAAAGTGCTCTCTTTAAAGCAGTACGATTACAAATTACATAGCTCACACCCGATGGACATCTGATATTATCTTCCAATACATAATAATTACCGTCGGAGTGTTTAATAAGATCAGTTCCACTAATGTGGTTATAAATACCACCAGGTGGATCAAAACCTACCATTTCTTCTAAAAAATTGACTGATGAAGTGATCATTTCTTTAGGAACAATACCAGCTTTAATAATGTTTTGGTCGTGATAAACATCCCATAAAAATAAATTAAGCGCTTTACTTCTTTGTAGCACTCCTTTTTCAATATGATCCCATTCAGTATTATCTATAATCCTAGGAAAAAGGTCGAAAGGGAATATTTTTTCTTTGGTTTCATTATTGCCATAAACTTGAAAGGTGATACCTTGATTAAAGAAAGAAGCTTTTGCTTTTTCATTAAGACTTTTAAAATCGTCTATGCTGCGGTCACTATAAACTTTGAATAGTGTCTTATACATATCCCTTATTTTTTCGTCCTTTTCAAAGACTTCGTCAAATAGAGTTTTTTTGTAACTGTAAGAAGAAAACAAAGGTAAATCCATATAGTTTTTGTTTGATATCAGTAGCAACAATATAAAACTCTTTGTTTATTGTTTGGGCTATAATTTGTCAAAAATAGCACCTTATTTTTTCGCTTTTCTAGTTAATTAGCATGTAAAAATCATTTTTTGATTTTACAAATTTCCTGTATTTAAGTTGTAAAGCGGATTTTTTGAAAAGTAATTTGGTATTGAGGTCCTGTCTTAAATAAAGCAACAATAGAGGGGGATTTGTAGAAAAGCGCTATATGGACTACCTAGCTCTTATAGGATTAAAAATCAACTTTCTTACTTTGAATGCCCACGTGTGGCTCTGCCTCGGGAATTATTTATTTTTTATACAGCGCTTTGTGGACTGATTCACTCATAGTAATTATAAATTTTAAAGGATCTACTTTTTTAAATCGGTACGGCACTTATAAATCAGTTGCAAATCAACTTCTGCTCTTCTGCGAGTTCTTTAATATTTTCTCACTGATAACTCAGACGGGCAGCTTTGGGTTTAAAGTAGAGTTTATAAACTTGTTTTTTCATTATTTTAAGATATTTATTTCTGTCTTAAAATCTTTAAAAAAATGTCCTAATTAAGTTAGGTATTCCAATTAAAGTATTGGAAGGAACACAAGGGATTGGTGTAATGTTAGCTTAAAATGAAATTACTACAGTATCTATAATTGAAACTTTAAATGATGTTCCTAAACATTTTGTAGTTCAAGAATATGAAGAATCTAATGGTAAAAATATTCGTGCTTTTGTAATTGATGGAGAGATAATTGGAGCGATGAAACGTCAAGGTAGAGAAGGGGAATTTATATCTAACCTTCATCGTGGTGGTACTTCAGAAAAAATTACTTTAACTTAAGGCGAAAGAAGTACCGCCATTAAAGCGGTAAAAGTATTAGGTTTGCAAATTGCGGGGGTTGATATGCTTCAAAGAAACCGAGGCCCTTTAATTTTAGAGGTAAATTCTTCTCCAGAGCTAGAAGGTATTGAAACCATTACGCAAAAAGACATTGCAAAAGAAATTATTAAATATATAGAACGTAGTATTTTAAAATAAAATATGATTAATAGTAATACTGAAATCCTGAATATACTGGGCAATAAAATTGCTTTAGGGGAACGAAAAACCATCAATTTTAATCTTGCCAACCTATACACCTCTACCAAGGTTGAAATTCCAATTATTGTAGAACGCTCAAAAAAACCAGGCCCAACTATTTTAATAACTGCTGGTATTCATGGAGATGAAATTAACGGTGTTGAAATTGTACGCCAATTGATTCAAAATAAAATAAATCGCCCACTTATTGGAACTATTATTTGCGTTCCAGTCCTAAACGTGTTTGGTTTTTTAACTATGGATCGCAATTTTCCTGATGGGAGAGATTTAAATCGTGTTTTCCCAGGAAGTGCCAAAGGGTCATTAGCATCACAATTTGCTTATCAGTTTACACATGAAATTTTACCTAACATAGATTTTTGTTTGGACTTTCATACGGGAGGAGCTAGTAGATTTAACGCTCCACAAATAAGAGTTGCTCCTGAAGATGGAAAAGCATCAGAACTTGCTAAGGTTTTTAAAGCTCCATTTACTGTGATTTCTAAAAACATTTCAAATTCTTACAGGACGACTTGCTCCAAACTAAACATTCCTATTTTATTATATGAAGGAGGGAAATCACAAAGTATTGATAAAAATGTTGCTTTTGAGGGTGTACAAGGTACTATGCGTGTATTATCTCATTTTGGTATGCTAACTAAATCTTTTGAATCTCCAATTTCAAAAAATAAAAATATTACTATCCTTTCCAGCCGATGGATAAGGGCAAAATACAGTGGTTTATTTCATAATGAAGTAGAATGTGGACAATTTGTTGAAAAAGGAGCTATTATTGCTACAATAACCGATCCTTACGGAAAAATGAATCATAAAGTTAAAGCAGGAAATAGTGGTCATATAATTAATACTAATGAAGCACCAATAGTTTATCAAGGAGACGCTATTTTTCATATTAGCAATAGTTATGAATAAAAAAGAATTACGAAATAAATACAAAGCACTGAGAAATACTTTGTCACAAACCGAAATTGACGATAAAAGTATAGCTATTGCCAATCAATTAGCACAAATGGATATTTGGGATTATGAAAATTACCACATATTTCTTCCCATAATTACTCAAAAAGAAGTGAATACTGAATATTTAATGCATGTTTTACAAGGAAAAGATAAAAATATCATTATTTCTAAAAGTGATTTTTCAAATACTTCTATGCAACATTTTTTATTAACGGATAATACCGCCTTAAAAATCAATAAATGGGGAATCCCTGAACCTACAAATGGTTTTATAATTGACTCTAAATCAATAGATATAATATTTATTCCGCTTTTATGTTATGACACCCAAGGAAATAGAGTAGGCTATGGAAAAGGGTTTTATGATCGTTTTTTATCAGAAGCAAGACCCAAAAAAGTAATTGGGCTATCGTTTTTTCCACCTGAAAAAGTTATCTTAGGTATAAATAAAACTGATTATCAATTGGATTTTTGTGTTTTGCCCGACAAAATCTATGACTTTGTCTAAAAAATAGGTGGATTCAAGTTATAAACGCAACACTTGAGTTTTGAATTATAAATTCATCAAACTTTTCATTAGGCGTTAAGAAGTTATATCTTTTTCTAGGTCTATTATTTAATTTTTCAACTGCATCATTTATCTGTTTGGTTTTGATGTTATCAAAGTTAGATTTTTTCGGAAAATATTGTCTTACTAAACCATTCAAATTTTCGTTTGCTCCCCTTTGCCAACTGAGACCGTTGCAAGGGATCTTGCCTAACACCTATAAATTTCGTATTTTTTATTTATGGAACTAGTCAAACACCCGACCTTTGCAGATAGCATTTTGCGACACGCGCGCACGCAAGATAAAAGGCACTTTTTTTACACAAATAAACACTCTATTGGATTGGACTCCGATAGTAGCTGTTTTAAAGACACACTACACTAAAGGCAAAAGTGCGACAGGTAAGCCAAGTTATAGCGGATTGTTGCTTTTTAAAATGAGTTTACTCCAAAGCTGGTATGGTTTAAGTGATTATGAAGTAGAAGATCGAGTTAATGACAGTATATCTTTCAGCTACTTTTGTGACTTACATATTGA
>Ga0209595_100107_pt1 | contig 28558 bp, 23 predicted proteins | sample Porto_4metaG_FD_187427 | JGI IMG/M metagenome (GOLD analysis project Ga0209595, IMG submission 187427) | Marine algal microbial communities from Porto, Portugal - Porto_4 metaG (SPAdes) (version 2) | ecosystem: Host-associated > Algae > Red algae > Unclassified | place: Portugal: Porto... | reverse complement strand
TGCTGAAATAAGGATATTTTTAAATTATTTTATAATAAAAAATATTTATAAACAATTCATTTTTAATAATAAATAAATTAAAAAATAATTTTAATTAATTAAAAAATGGCTATATTTCAGTGCGACCTAAAAACATTACGAAACTATAACACAAAAACACCATAACACAAAAACACCACGTTTATGAAAATTCTTTTTGTACTGGAAAATTTCTACCCCAATATCGGTGGGGTAGAGACGCTGTTCAAGAGCTTGACGGAGCAGCTGGTACGAGAAGGACATGAGGTGATGGTCATCACGACTCGCCTCAATGACGATATGCCTGCCGAAGAAATAATGAACGGCGTAAAGATTCGTCGCTATCCGTTTTTCAATCGTTATACCTTTACATTATTCGCCGTATTTCCTATCATGCGGCACATCCGCAAGTATGACCTCGTGCATACGACTTCCTATAATGCGGGTTTTCCAGCTTACCTTACTGCTAAAATTTTCCGAAAAAAAATAATCATCACTTTTCACGAAGTATGGGGCAAACTGTGGTTTGATTTGCCGTATATGGGGCGTATAGCGAGGTGGGGACATTATCTGTTTGAACAGATGTTGACACGATTTCGGTTCGATAAATTTGTAGCCGTATCGCATAGCACTGCCGATAGTATGCGTGAGAATGGCATTGCCGAGCATCGTATTGCTACGATATATAACGGATTGGATTATGAACGTGTCGAACGCCTGAGAACTGCTGCCGAAGTAAGTAAAGAAGAACGCCCGTTCACATACACCTACTATGGACGATTGGGTATTTCTAAGGGCTTAGATGTGCTGCTGGATGCTGCCGTTTTGATAACAGAAAAACACCCGGATTCGAGATTAAAAATCATCATTCCGAAAACGCCCAAAAGCCTACTTGAAAATATTGTTTTTTTTATACAAAAGCATCATTTAGAAGATTACATTCAATTAAAACATCATCTTTCTTCTGCGGACTTAGTTTCGGAACTAAAAAACTCTAATTGTGTGGTTGTGCCTTCATATAGCGAAGGCTTTTGTTATGTAGCCGTTGAAAGTATCGCACTCGGCATTCCTATAATTTCGTCAGATAAAAAAGCGTTAAAAGAGGTCATATCAGGAAGTTTTATAAGAATGAAAGAATTTAGTGCAGATGGATTGTTGGATGCCATGACAGAAGCTATTGCGGGAAATTGGAAAAATACGCCAATAAAAAGGTTCGAACTAATGAATACCGTAAATCAATATATTGATTTGTACCACAAAGTATAGGCTAAACCCCTGACAACTAATCACATCACTTCGTTTTACGTTTTAAACTAAGGTCGTACTGAATATGGATGTTTTTTTTAATTAATTTAAATTATTTTATAATTTATTTATTATTAAAAATTAATTATTTATAAATATTTTTTATTATAAAATAATTTAAAAATACCCTTATTTCACTATAATCAACTAAGATAAAATATATTTTTTGTCAAAAAATATTAATTTACAAAGCAAATTATTTGTATCTTTAGTGAGGGTCTTCTTATGGAAAAATAACTCTCTGATAATCAATTAAATAGAATTTTGTTTGCATTGCGTTTTATAAGAAAACCCTTTATTTTCAATTTAAAAATTGTGACATACGTGAGAATTCATTAAATTTTGCATGTGTATATTAGACTTTATTATGCCTTTGATTTATTGCTTTCCTACTAATATCATCCACCCGTCCAAATGAAGTATAAACCCAAAAAACCCCAAATATAATTACTCCGCATCGGTACCCTAACCATTGTAACATTAAACATTTACATTATTCGTGTAAAGTGTAGTGGAATTCTATTGCCTTATCGCAATCCGGTATCCATTAGTTAACACGTTGAATAATAGATGTTTGTTCTTGAATGATATTAGTTAATTAGTTTAAATACGATATAAATGGTATGGCAAACGAATATAAACAGAAGAACTTACAAGGTACTTGACCGTATTTTTGAAGCACTCCAACAAGAGGATAGTGAAAAAGCATTGGAATTGGTGAAAAAGGAATTGGAAATTTGTCAGAAGACGGATGCTCCTGACCGGTATGGTATTTTATTGATTATTGCCGGGCGTATTTTCTATAAAAATAAGAACCTTGCGGAATATTGTAAATGTTTGATGGCTTGCAAACAATTATTTGAAAAATACCCAACAAATAATGCTTCTTACCATGCGGCATATTATCATTGGAAGGGGGTACACTTGTGGAGAAAAGAATGTGTAGAAGAGGCGCTCGTCGCTTTCCTAAAATCAGAAAAAGCATTGAAAGAGATAGATAAACCATCGTGGTGGGATGAGTGCAATAAAATGCGCTTATATAGCTATATGGCTGATATGTATTTTGATTGTAATTTTTATGAGGAAAGTAAATTTTACTGTGATGCTGCGCTCTTAATAGCTGAAAAAAACAATTATAAAGACATTATTGGTCGGATGTTAAGTGCGAAAGGAAGTTTGGCGAGTAACGCGAATAAGCAGATAGAAGCAGAACAATATTATCAATGTGCCTTGGCTTTTAAAAGAAGCCAGAAGAACAACTATGGTATAGCTATTGTGCTATTTAATCTCGGTGAAATTGCTTTTCTTCAAAAATCTTATTACAAAGCAATAAAATACTTAAATGAGATATTGATATTGGATGTCGATCCTAAGAGCGCTAAAAAACATTGGCTCGCGATACAAGCCAGCACATTGAATCTAATGGGAAATACTTATTTTGAACTTAGAGAAAACGATAAAGCAGAAGGTTTTCAGGTGGCGGCATTGGAACTGATTAATCAAACACAAAATAATACGGTAAAGAAGAAAATCTATCAAAGTTTTTGTGACCTCTATGAAAAACAAAATGTTTTTGAAAAAGCCTACGCCTATTCCCAAAAAATACGCGACTTGCAGCATAGCGAATTGCAGCATACAACTTGTAAGCGAATAGCTTCGTTGAGAATTAAGTATGAGCAACAAGATAAGCACGAAATTGTGAAGGTATTTAATCAGAAGGTAGAAAAATTGGAAGCTGCCAACAATTACCTTGGACAGATTGCAAGCTCCATATCGCATGATGTATGCGCACCGATTCGCAATGTTATTAGCTATTTGGGCTTATTGAATTATAAACATAGCGACCAACTTGATGAAGAAGCGATGGAATACCTCAACACCGCCACAGATGCCGCCAAAGATGCCGCTATACTCGTCAAAAGCCTCTCCGATTTAGGCAAAATAGAGTTGGAACAAAAAGATATTTCTATCGTTCCGATAACCCAAATCGTTCAAAGAGTTCGACGCAATCTCGAAAAGGAAATACGACAAAAAAAGGTCTACTTTCATATCACGGCACTTCCCGAAATAGCTGCCAGCGAGGGGCAAATGTTACAACTTTTTCAAAACCTCATCGCCAATGCCATCAAATATAATGAAAACGAACAAGCATTAATTACGATTAGCCATGAGCAAAACGAAGATGGACAACATGTATTCTCAGTGGCAGATAATGGAATCGGAATCGCGCTCAAATACCAAAAACAAATTTTTCAGATACTGGAAAGACTGCACGGAAATACAGTATACAAAGGAACAGGTATAGGCTTAGCAATCTGTTCGCTCATCGTCAAAAAACATAATGGAAAAATCTGGGTCGAATCCGACGGAAAAAATGGCTCCAACTTCAAATTTACCATTGATAAGTGGTAAGGGTTAAACGATTAAGGGAAGGGGAAGAAAATAATCTACCCCAAATGAAGAAGTTATTTTTTTTATATGTTTGGCTAAGTGAAAGAAATTAAATAAATTGTTCCATAATGCGCCGTAATTTTTTCTTCTAAAGAATTTAGAAGGGAAAAGAACAAGCATAATGGGGCAAGTTATTTATTTTCTTTCACTAAATTTGACGCGCATAGCCGAGCTACGTAAGGAAGATTTAGTGAAACATATAAGAAAAAGAACAATTCAGACCGGTAGATTATTTTTTTCTTCTTCCCTTGCCATCCGACACAAGGCGGAATAGTTTGATAAATCTTCGTGACTACATCAACCAAATTCGTCAAATAGATGTTAAAGATTGTGAATAACTTATTTTACATTTCAATACAGCTCAATGAAAAAGAAAATATTTCTCGGACTCGGCATATTCTTACTACTTGGCATTGCCGTATCCTCATTCATGGTATTTGGGACATATAGCAATGGCTATCGCGCAGGCAACGTAGTCAAACTAAGCAAAAAAGGCTTTATCATCAAAACCTTTGAAGGACAACTCAACGTAGGCGGTTTCACAGAAGATGAAGATGGAGACATCGGAACAAATATGTGGGCGTTTTCCGTCAGAAGAGGCAACGATGAGGTCATCAGAGCCTTAGAAAAAGCCGTTGATGAAGGACATCGAGTAAAGTTACGCTACAAAGAAAAATACTTTCAATACAATATATTTGGCGATACAAAATACTTCATTTACGAAGTAGAAGAAGTCCTGGATTAATTCGGAACTATTCACTATAAATATACAGCCCGCCTCTGCTTGCAGAGACGGGCTGTTTCTATTTTATTTCCTAAATAAACACTATTATAAGACCATAACATTATAGCATTAGAAACGAGGCATAAATAAATTAAGTTTTTTGACGCCGTTATTTTTTTCTTTTTCGAGGCATGAAAACCGCGCATAGCCAAGCTATACAAGGATTTTCATAACACAGAAAAAGGGAAAAAGAAAAAGTCAAAATCTGCATTTATTGAAACCCTGTTCCTTATAATAGACTTTATTGCTTTTTCATCCCTAAGCATTTAGACTTTGGATATTGGGAAATTGGATGATTAGGTAAAATGCTCATTGTCAATGATTTACATTGATTTGTATTTTATTGAAAATTATTTATATTTAAATATTTATTAACTTGATAAATAGTGAATTATATTCGCGTTAGACTAATTACCCAGTTCCCCAGTTCCCTAATATCCAAAGTCCGGCAAGCATTGTAGCATTATAAAATAATCCATTCATTCAAAATTCACTCATTCATTCATTAATTTTGCACCATGAGCAAGCCAAGCATACCGAAAGGCACACGCGACTTCGGACCACTCCAAGTCAATCGCCGCAACTATATATTCAACACCTTACGCCGCGTATTCGTCAAATACGGCTACCAACCCATCGAGACGCCCGTCATGGAAAACCTATCAACCCTCACCGGAAAATACGGTGACGAAGGCGACCAACTCCTATTCAAAGTCCTCAATTCTGGCGACTTTCTTAAAAAGGTAAAAGACGAAGACTACCAAGCAGGTAACTATAAAAAAATAACCACTCAGCTTGCCGAAAAAGGCTTACGTTACGACCTCACCATCCCCTTTGCACGCTACGTGGTCATGAATCGCAACGACATTGTATTTCCCTTCAAACGCTACCAAATCCAACCCGTTTGGCGAGGCGATAGACCACAAAAAGGACGCTACCGCGAATTTTACCAATGCGATGTCGATGTAGTTGGCAGCGAATCCCTCATCAATGAAGTCGAACTCACGCAGATATACGATGAAGGTTTTGCCCAACTCGGCATCAATGCTTTGATTAAAATCAACAACCGAAAAATCCTCACAGGCATCGCCGAAGCCGCAGGCATTCCCGATAAAATGATTGATATGACAGTCGCGATTGATAAAATCGATAAAATCGGAATGGATGGTATGAAAGACGAAATGCGTCGAAAAGAAATTGGCGAAGAAGCGATTAGTACGATTGAAAAGATATTGAAAATCAGTGATTTAGACCAATTAAAACCTTTTTTCTCCGAAAGCGAAACAGGGCAAAAAGGTATTGAGGAACTACAAACGGTTTTTAATTATTTGAAAAATATCGACCTCACCAATGAAATTATATTTGACATCACCCTCGCTCGCGGCTTGAGTTACTACACCGGAACCATATACGAAGTCGCCGCAAAAGACGTGCAAATCGGCAGCATCGGCGGCGGCGGCAGATACGACGACCTCACGGGAATGTTTGGTTTGAAAAACATATCAGGCGTGGGTGTCTCCTTTGGTGCAGCACGGATTTATGATGTCATGGAAGAACTCGACATCTTCCCCGACAGCACCGCCCAAGGTACACAATTGCTCTTCGTGACCTTTGACGACGCATCCTTCGACTATGCCTTCAATGCCCTTCAAGTCGTCCGCAAAGCAGGCATCAATGCAGAAATTTACCCCCAAGCCGTCAAAATGAACAAGCAAATGAAATACGCCAATGCCCGAAAAATTCCTTACGTCGCCGTAGTCGGCAATAATGAAATGCAAACCGGAGAAATCGCCCTAAAAAACATGCAAACCGGCGAACAAGCAAATATAAAAGTGGCAGATTTGGTAGAGAAAATTAGTGCTTAATGAGTGAGTGAATGAATGAATGAATGAATTTTGAATGAATGAGTGAATGAATGAATGAGTGAATGAATGAATGAATGAATGAATGAATGAATTTTGAATGAATGAGTGAATGAATGAATGAGTGAATGAATGAATGAATGAATGAATTTTGAATGAATGAATGAATCATTGTCTTTTTCTTCGGATTCATTCATTCTTTCATTCAAAACTCATTCATTCAAAACTTACTTATCTCTATCGAAAAACACAACTACCTATGGACTATCGACTACCAACTATGGACTAATAAACTACAACCCAATTTCCCAAAACCATTTAAAAGGTTTAATTTCTTGTCCTTCTTTGAAAAGATAAGGTTCATTATTGATGTCAAGCATTGGAATATGTGGATTATCTTCCATCAACCATTCTATGCCATAGATGGGCATATCGTGAATCAATTTATTTTGAGTCGCATGCCTAACCTTCTCTGAATCAATACCAAAACTCGCATAAATGCTTTGATTAAACGCTAAGTACTGCCTCACCTGCAAAGCAAGAATACCATGCGAATGGTCGCAATATTTGCATTTCGTCAAATCGTAATAACCAAATTTAGAAGGGTAATTTTCGTCGGCTATCGGCGGGCGAATATCGTATTCCGGGTCGCCTGTCCACAGAAAATTTCTGACGGTAAAAAGCGTATTTTTATACCGATATTCCAAAGAGATTTGCGCCGTCCTAAACTTATCCTGCCCTGCCCACGCAAACATATCATTCTCAAACATAAACCGCCCATTTCGAATACCGAAAAAGAACGCACCCGTAGTTTGAGACATACCGATATTATCAAAATAAAAATTATAGGAATATCCAACACTATTCGGCTTATTCGTCTGATTATAAAGGTTTTGGATGAAAGGATTTCTATATCTTACAGCATGTTTGCCCCATGCACCAAGCGTACCGATAACCACTTTCCCTTCCCAACGTGCGGCATCAGGTCCCCAGCCATTCCATGCGTAATACACCACAGGTTCAAGATTTATTTGAGCAAAATTATGGTAAGCAAACACGCTCGCACTAATGCCCACACGCTTGATTTCGCTCCCAAAAGTAGCCGACACACCAACCCTCCAATCCATTCCATTCTGTGCAGTTATATTTGTACAAAATTGGCAGCACAACACGAATAGTATTATTTTTTTAATTGTAAATAAATCAATACTCCATTGTTGATAGTCCATAGGTTTTTTATATCTTAGCAGCCTAACACAGATTTCCTGTCTGTGCTTTATCTCACCACAGACAAGAATGAGTGGTAAGGGTTAAATAATCGACACATTTTGAGTAGCGTATTTTTTTGTCAGACGAAGTCAATTTTGAGGATTATAGTGAGCTAAGTAGTGGGACAAAAATAGGCTTACAATTTTGACGTGGTTATTTTTTCGATATTTTTTCTTACAAAAACCGCACATAGCCTACGCTACGTAAGGATTTTTGTAGGGAAAAATAGCGGAAAAAGAAACCGTCAAAAAGTAAGGATATTTTTGTCTCACTACTTATTGACGAAAAATAGCTGAAGTATGGCGAAAAAAGACGCACTCAAAAATGCCGATTATTTGTTCCTGATACTTAACACTTACCGTCATCCGTCGGTACAAGCTGTCTGTGTTACACATTATCATGAAAAAAATACTATCTATTCTAATAATTTGTGCTTTGAGTGTGCTGGTTTTTGCACAACAAACACCGGCTCCTCCTCAATCCAAATCCATTCTGATACTCAATGCGAAGGCGCACCTTGGCACTGGAAAAATCATTGAAAACAGCGCGATAGGTTTTGTCGATGGCAAAATTACGCTCGTGACCGATGCCACGACCAATCCGCCCAATACCGACGAATGGAATAAGGTCATTGATGCGACGGGCAAAGAGATTTACCCCGGTTTTATCGCGCCCAATACCCAACTCGGCTTGGTCGAAATCAATGCAGTCCGTGCTACACGCGATAGCCGCGAAGTAGGTGGTTTCAACCCGAATGTACGCGCCATTATTTCCTATAATACTGACTCTCGCGTGACACCTACTGTTCGTACCAATGGCGTACTTACCGCACAAATCGTACCCGAAGGCGGGCGTATATCGGGTAGTTCGAGCATCGTACAATTGGATGCCTGGAATTGGGAAGATGCCGCCTACAAAACCGATGAAGGCATACACCTCAACTGGCCCAGTATGCACACCCGTTCTGGCTGGTGGGCTGCACCCGGACCTACGAAAAAGAACGACGATTATAGCGAGCAAACCGCCAAAATCAAACGCCATTTCAGCGAAGCAAATGCCTATACAAAAAGTACGCCCGAATCAAAAAATCTCAAATTTGAAGCCATGCGCGGCCTCTACGATGGCAGCAAAAAACTCTATGTACACACCAACTCAGCAAAGGCGATAATTGAAGTGATTCAATTTGCAAAAGAAGCTGATTTAGAAGTAGTTATAGTAGGTGGAAAAGAAGCTTGGCTGGTCGCAGATGAGTTAGTTGCAAGCGAAACGCCCGTGATTCTTAGCAATACACAATCCTTACCTTCCAATGTAGATGACGACATTGACCAACCTTTCAAAACGCCGAATATGTTGCACGAAAAAGGCGTTCTTTTCGCATTGAGTATGGAAGGCGCATGGGAACAATTCAACCTCGCTTTTCAAGCTGGACAAGCGGTTTCTTATGGCTTGCCTTACGAGGAAGCTATCAAGGCATTGACGGCAAATACAGCAAAAATCATGGGCATTGATGACCGCATAGGAACACTCGAAGCTGGCAAAGATGCAACGTTTTTTATCTGCGTAGGTGACGTACTCGATATGCGCACCAATAAAGTAGAACAAGCATTCATAGAAGGGCGCGAGATTAGTTTGGACAATAAATTCAAGCGTTTGGCGCGTAAGTATAGAGGGAAATATGAGGCGGAAAAAGGTAAGGGAAGAGGAAGAAAATAATCTACCCCAAATGAAGCCGTTATTTTTTTTATATGTTTGGCTAAATTTGACGCGCATAGCCGAGTTACAGCCTGTCCCGTACTTGATTCGGGATAAGGAAAATTTAGTGAAACATATAAGAAAAAGAACAATTCAGACGGGTAGATTATTTTTTTATCGTTACTAAGTAGTGGAAGTACAAGTTTAAATTTAAGCTTGTACTTAAACCGCTCGCACCAAAGCGCGAATGACGCCATAATGAAGTCCTTCATGCACATTATTAAAATTAATGGCATCTTCGAGCTTCGTCAATGTTATGTTATAGCTGGTCGTATAGGTTTTAAAATCATTGCCAAATACACCGTGTTCGTAGTCTTCTTCCATTTGATCAACGGTGGTGAGGAGGAGTTCTTTGTACTCATTGAGTTGGAGTTTGGGGATAGTTTGTTCCGGCTTTGTACGTATTTTGTAGGCTTCTATGATGTCTTCCGCTACCACGAAGGGCGTGCCTGACAGTTTGTATACGAGTAGCTGCTGTGTGGCTATCAAATGGACAAAATTCCAAACGATATTATTATTAAACCCTTCGGGAATAGCATTTAGCTGTTCTACCGATAAGTTTTCGATGTCTTTTAAAATGTTGGCGCGGGTCGTGCGAAGAGTAGTGAAGCTAAATTTCATAATTGCTTGATTTGTTGATTCGTGTATTCGTGTATTCGTGTATTCGTGATTCGTGTATTCGTGTATTCGTGTATTCGTGATTCGTGATTCGTGTATTCGTGTATTCGTGTATTCGTGTATTCGTGTATTCGTGTATTCGTGTATTCGTGTATTCGTGATTCGTGTATTCGTGTATTCGTGATTCGTGTATTCGTGTATTCGTGATTCGTGTATTCGTGATTCGTGTATTCGTGTATTCGTGATTCGTGTATTCGTGTATTCGTGATTCGTGTATTCGTGTATTCGTGATTCGTGTATTCGTGTATTCGTGTATTCGTTTTTACCGTAGGTAAAAATAAGACATTTAAACGGATCTCGAATAACGGATAACGGATAACGGATAACGGATAACGGATAACGGATAACGGATACACGAATAACGGATAACGAATACACGAATCACGGATAACGAAATCACGATTCCCCGAGCCGCTCCATCAAAAACACGGAAACAAAGCCCAGCACCAACATCAAAATAGCCGGAACGAGCAAGGCATCACCAGCCGCATAATTGGCGGGGAATTGATTGATTTCTTGTAAAATTTTCATTTTTGGGTCGGCGAGTATGGCGGTGGAGTTGGTGATGATTTCTCCGGCTTCGTTCATCGCTTTTACTGGAGTGCGCCAGGGCCAGATTTTGTTGAGCGAACCGAGCATAAAACCTGTGAGTACGGCGAGTGTCGGGAAGCGATAGTTTTTAAACGTCCAGGCGAGTACTCGTGCTACAGTCAGCAGTCCGGTGAGGCAACCCAAAGCAAAAACCACCATGGTAAGGATGGCTTGTGGGTCAAAGTTTTCGAGTACGCCCTCTTTTAGTGTCTTGGTGACGATGAAGTAGTACATGCCCATCAATAGCAGCATAAAGCTCCCTGAAATACCTGGCAATATCAAAGCTGAAATAGCAATTGCTCCGGCAAGAAACACGACAGGTAGCGAGTGTGACCATTCGACGGGCGTTACGGTGGTGATGTAGTATGCGCCGACTGCGCCCACGATGAGTAAGATGATTTCGAGGGCAGTCCAACGCTCAATTTGTCGCCCGATATAGATAGCGGATGCGATGATGAGTCCAAAAAAAAACGCCCATATTACAGGTGGATATTCTTTCAATGAATACGACACCCCAACGACACCAACTAAGATGCCGCCAACCATTCCGGCAACCAAACTCAGTAGAAATGCCCCGTCCATCGCTGTCCACAGTCCTCTCACGCCTTCTTTGCGAAAAGTACCGATAAGCGAAAAGTTAAATGACTTAATGACATTGAGCAGTCGCTCATAAATACCTGTAATAAAAGCAATTGTACCACCGGAAACACCGGGAATGACTTCGGCAACGCCCATCGCCGCGCCTTTGAGAATAGTGGATAACATTTAATGTTTTTGAATGCTTAAATGCTTAAATGGGTAATGAATGAATTTTGAATGAGAGAATGAATGAATGAATGAATCAAGCTAAACTATTATTATGATTCATTCATTCAAAATTCATTCACTCATTCATTACCCATTTCAACATTTAAGCATTGTATTACCTCCTGATTTTGGTGTATTTCGAGGCGTTTGCTGGGTCGATGCGTACCATGATGCTATGCACGGAGCGTTTTTCGTTGGAAGGTGCGCCGGTGTAAATATCGACGATTTCGTCGCGTTTGGCATCGGTAAACATTTGTATTGACATGGCGTTGAGGTAGCTTTGGCTAAAGGATTTTAGTTTCTGAATCGCACTAGAGATATTTTGGCGGGCAACATCGGGTTGGCTTGCCATCATATCCAAGCCCAGGCGGTGGTATTCGTAGAGTGCAGCGCGATATTCGGTGGCGCGTGGGCTGAGGATGCTTTCTATCATCCAGTAGCGATTGCGCTGCCCATCAAGCGAACTCCAGCCTTTCGATGCACCGTTTGGTACGGCATTGAGGATGTCTTGTGCTTGTTGGAAATAGGGCGTTCCGCCTTCCAATTCAAATGAATCGTAATCCAAACCAAGTATCACATAAGCATAGAATGCCATGAAAGAAGTGAGGTTGGAAGTGAAGGCGTTTTCGGAAAATTCGAGTGGCTGAAATTCTGTATAATTGAAGATAAATTCTTTGTCAGCGTGTTCGAGTAGGGCGGTATTTTGGCGGCTGCCGAACACCGGGCGAATCGCTTGTATAAACATTTCTGCACTAAAGCTGGTCGCTGAAATTTCTTCGGTGATGTTGATTTGCATATTGATTTCTATGCGTTCATTTTCCTGATAGGTGTCGTTCGTCCATTTAGTGTTATTCAGAAATTCTTCGAGTCCCAATTCGAGCGTGTTATACACCTGTGGGTCAACAGTCTGACTTTTAGGCGAATTGATGGTCACTTCTACGCGCAATTCTTGTGCGTAAAGTGTTGCCAATGAAAATATTAGAACGATTGTAAATAGTATTTTTCGCATGATTTAGCTCAAGTTACGAGTGATTGAGTTATGGATTTCGAGTTGGTTAAAAAGAACTCGAAATACATAAGTGAAAGAAATTAAATAACATGTGCCATTACACTCGTCTTTTTCCGTCTAAGAATCCTTTGAAATCCTTATCCCGAATCGGGGTTCGGGACAAGCTGTAGCTAAGGCTATGTGCGGCTTTCAAAAAATCCTTAGACAAAAAAAATACTTCGCATTATGGGACATCTTATTTAATTTCTTTCACTAAGCTGTAAACTCGGATTTTTTTATTAGACTTTATCCTGATTTTAATGGCTTTTTGGCAAATCCAATGATTGCTCGTTTTTTGTTCGTTCGTTGTTTTTGCGTGAGGGATAGGAGGTGTTGTTTGAACGTAAGGGAAGACGAAAAAAATAATCTTCCCTAACGTAGCGATAGCGGAGTGGAGAGAGTGCCGGATAGCCCGACCCCCGACTGATAAGGAGGGGGGACACGCCCAAACTAATTTTCACTTCCACTGGATCTGTCAATGAACCATTTTTATTAACGGAAAACTACCGCTGTGTATTGCGTTTTTAAGTCAGAATAAGTCGATTTCCTATATGCAAAGGTCTACAAATCCTTTCGAATGGTAAAATAAAACGTCGATCCTTTTCCAAATTCGGATTCTACGTAGATATCGCCACTGTGTTGTTCGGCGATGCGGTGGCAAGTAGCCAAGCCGATGCCTGTACCTTCGTATTCTTGTTTGGTGTGTAAGCGTTGGAATATTTTGAATATTTTTTCCTGAAATTCGGGTTTAATACCGATGCCGTTGTCTTTGATTGAAAAGCGCCAGTATTCGGGCAGTTCTTCGCCCGTGATATGGATGGTGGGTGTGACATTTGGTTGGACGAATTTGAGGGCATTGGTCAGTAGGTTTTGAAAAATCTGACGTAGTTTGGTCGGGTCTGCCCGAAGTGTTTCGGGAAGGTTTTGGACGTGTACGGTAGCTTTTTTTTCTTGGATAATAGCGTACGATTCGGCGATTACGACTTCCAGAAGGTTTTGAATATTGATGTTTTTAACTTCTAATTGAGTAGAATTGACGCGCGAATATTCTAATAAACTTTTGATGAGTTGCTGCATATTCAGTGAGGCACTAACGATAAAATCAAGGTATTCTTTCTGGGTTTTGGTAGCATCTTCGGTAAATGTACGTCCCAACAGTTGAGCAAAACCAATAACAGAACGCAGGGGCGACTGAAGGTCATGCGATGCCATGTATGCAAAGTTTTCCAATTGCTTATTGGAATCAATATATTGTTGCAATTTTTCGTTTTGCTCATTGAGGTCTTCGAGTTGTTGTTGGATGAGTGCTTGCTGCTTTTTTTGTTCCGAGGTATCTTTGACAATAACAAGGTAGCCTTGTTTGCTGCCTTCATCATTGATCAGTGTGGTTTCGCTTTCAAATTGCTCGCCATTCGCCCTTTGGTGTAGAAAATCAATGCGAATACTTCGGCAAGTTTCGAGCATTTTATTGTGTGCTTCGATGTGTTTGCTACTCAATTTGCCGTCTTTTTGATATTGAGGCATAATGCTAGTCGGATAGAGTGTTTCCTCGCTTGGATTGAAACCAAATATTTTCTCAAAAGCTTTATTATGGTGTGTAATTTTATTTATGTTATTATCATAAAGAAAAACGGCATCGAGTGCATTATCAAAGAGGTTTCTGTATTGAGATTGGGCAATACTTAACTCACTTTCGATGGCTTCGCGCAGCATGTTTTCACGCGTCAATAAGGTTTTTTGTAAGATCATTTCTTTGGTAAACGATCCGAATTTCTGTACTACTTTATTGAGTTGCTTTTTTTCAAATGTAGAAAAAGGATGGGTCGAACGATGCAGCAATAATATACCTGTACTCGCAGTGCAATAGACTAAAAATGAGCCGTAATTGAGCTGTGTTAATTCCGCAATTTCGTTAAAAAAAAGGCTGTCTATATCTATAATGAGCGAACCTTCTTTTTTCAATGTATGGGTAAATCTATGGTTGAAAACAGTTTTGCCTGCAGTATAGTTTTTGAACGGAACGGCATGAATAAGTTCAGGCATACGGCTTTTTTCTCTGTTAAATATCCAATAACCTGCAAAAGATAGGTTTTTTCTGGACATCAGAATATTGAGAAAACTTTCGCAGTTTTTTCTGATGTCGGTCGAATCGCTCACAGCAAGAGATAATTCGTACAATACCGAGAGGTTTTGTATCATCTGAAATTCGGTATCTTCGACTATCATATTTGTGATTATGTTTGGGTGGATAACCAGAACATTTGTTTTTGAGGTAATAGATTAGACTTTATTTAGAAATAATTTGTAAGAAAGCGTGAAATAAGTAGTGAGTGAAAGAAATCACAGCTGCGTATCAATTATTTTATTCATAAAAAGCACCTACAACAATAGTTTTGTTATAAAACTCTAAATAACCTTCTCCGAGCGAAGCTATCTCTCCTATTGATAGCGCCCCGTTTATGCCAATTGGTTGGTTACCCAGTTCTTTTTTAATAACATTTAGTTCTTTTTTATAGGCTTCTTTCAAAAACAAAGTTCTTGATATACAGTCAATTACGAGTATATTTTTAATCCTTGAATTTTCTTCACTCAGTGCGTCGCTCGTTGCTTTTTGAGCGGCTTCAATAAGGCTTCGTTCTTCGCCTTTCAAGATGTGAAGTACTGTATTTTCGGGTACTTCTCCCACACAAATAAGTCCGCCCAAATCGGTGGTTGCTATCGGGTCTCTCACGGTTTTTTCCATCCCGTCTTTATGCATCCCAAATGGGTACGACCCTGCAAATTCAGAAAAACGCTCTATTGGTATTAATTCTCCCACATCATCTTTTACCGCATTTCGATAGACCTCAAAAGCATTTTCCCAATTGAGTTCTTCAATGATATTTTTATTCGTTTTGGTTGCCACAAAAGGACCTTTCAAGGCATTCCAACCATGTGCTATCCCAAATTTGCACTTGTTTTTGACGGCAACTAAAACAGCTACATCTTGAAAAAAGCCTTCATGTGTAAAAATACAGGGCTTTTGCACAAAAGACAATGACCCCGCGCCACCACCTATGACATGGCAACCACTACCAATTTCATTATATAGTGTCACAAGATACTTACTAATTTGGGCGGAAAGTCCATCGACAAATGTGATGTATGAAACGTCCTCATTTCCCAATACATCTTTACTCGCTATCGAAATCTCCCCGCCGTTCAAACCCCTTATTATCTGCGGAGCATCTACAAATAGAAGAGGCATGGCAACTATGCCATCTTCATAAGATTCGTTGTCGAACAGTACCTTTGGGAAAATTGCGCCGAAAAAGTTGATGTTTTTTCCATCTAATAAGATGATAAGTTTATCTATATCAAACGAACTTCCTTCTCCTACCAATAACATTACCCCCATTTGGGGGGAAGAAATTAGTGAAGCTATTTTTGTAACAATTTGTTCAACAGAACTATTTTGAATGAGCATTTTTCACTGGTTATTAGGTTAAAAAAAAGTCACAAATAGACAGAGATTTTAAACAGGAAAACACAAAAAATGTTTAAAAAAAATGCCATTTTTTTTTAGACATTTTTTTAAGTTACATTAGAAAAATAAAATATTATTATTATTTTTTAGAAAAACCAAAATCGAAAATCTTACCAAAACTTTGCCTCAAAAATCAGCATCAAAGCCATCCCTGTCACTGCGCCCGAAATAAATAAATTCCATTCGCGTTGTTTGATGTTTAAAATATTTAATGCAAAATAAGCGATGCCAAGCAAAACAGCCACAATGATAAGTTGACCGATTTCGAGACCGATATTAAAAGCCAATAAAGGCTTGACAATACTTTGAGATTTGCCCATCAACATGCTGAAATAATTGGAAAAACCCATACCGTGAACCAGTCCGAAAAAAGCCGCGAGTCCGTACTTGATACGCAATGATTTTTTGTCGAAATTTGCGGCGTAATTCGTCACATTATACAGGCAGGTCAGCACGATAGTCACTGGAATCAAAAACTCAATTACGGCTGTTTTCACCGGAATAATACCCATCGCCGCCAACCCAAGCGTCACCGAATGCCCCACCGTAAATGCCGTAACAAGCACCGCCACAGACCGCCATTGCGCCAGTCGATATATAGCGCACAAAGCTACTATAAACAACATGTGGTCATACGCCCCAATGTCCGAAATGTGTTCAAAACCCAGTTGCAAATATGTCAAAAATTCGCTCATATATTGATTGGTTTGATTATTGATAAAACGTAGCACGGGACTTCCAGTGCGTGTAGCGTTGCTTAGTGCGTACTACACGGACTGGAAGTGCCGTGCTACATTTCTCAACGTAAAATTAAAACATCATGCGTCATTTTGCTATTCTTATCGGTTTTTTTCTGCTGACTGGCTTTTGCCACAAGTTCTACGTGAGTATTTCCGAAGTCAATCATAATGCCGAAAATGCCTCACTCGAAATTTCGATGAAAATATTTACCGACGATTTGGAAGACGCATTGGAAGTAGGAACAAGCAAAAAAATCTGGCTCGGCGACCCCAAACGCGAAGTCCCCGAAACGGATAGTTTATTGGCAAATTACCTTGAAAGAAAACTAACATTCACCGTAAATGGCGAAGCCCAAACACCGCTATTTATCGGAAAAGAACTCGAAGCAGATGTTACCTGGTGTTACCTTGAAATCAAAGGTGTCACCAACCTCAAAAGCATCGCTATCGACAACCGCCTCTTCCTCGACTTATTTGACGAACAAAAAAATCTCATCCATATTTATGCCAATGATAAAGAGAAAAGTTTGTTTTTGAGACGTGGAAAATCAAGCGGAGAGGTGACGTATTGATAACTTCCAAAGAAGCAACTACACATATATTGGACTTTCTCCTTTCTTTTGGTTAATTTTATAGAAAAATTGCCACAAATATGAATTATCGCATACAAGAAATCATCGTTGAGGGGCTGTTTGGGATGTTTGACCACCATATTCCTTTGAATCAAAAGGAACGCATCACTATTGTGTATGGCGTGAATGGGATTGGGAAGACGATGATTATGCGGATGGTGGATCATCTGTTTAAAGGCGAGTTCGGGCAACTACGTTTATTACCATTTAAGTTACTATCAATCCAACTCAGCGAGGGGTGTTTCATTAATGTTGAAAAGGTAGAACAAAAGTTAATTGTTCATTATAAATCAAATAAAGGTGAGAATAAATTAGAACTTGGCACACCCCAAATATCTGACAAGAAGAGGGCGCAGATTTTTGGTTTACTAACTGATCGTTTCTCAAATTGGCGTGTCATTGGTACAAATATATATGACCGTGAAAACGATAAGACTTATACATTAGAACAGTTTTTATACTATTATCCTCACTTGCTTCCACCAAAAATGAGTATTAATATAGAAGACGATTCTTTGGAAAAATTAATACTTGCAATTGATATTTATTTTATAACAACTCAAAGACTTTCACTTGCCAAAACACACCTTACTGATGCCCTTTTATCTGGGGAAAAGAAATTCATGAATGATATAGAAACAGATGCAGTTGATTATTTTTCATGGAAAATTTCTAGATTAATACAAGAAAAAGACAAAGAATACGGTCAAAAATCCAAAGAACTTGAATCTTCATTAGGAGAAAGACTTCTTAAAAAGCAGATAAAAACGGATTATACCATTGAAGCATTACATGAGGAAATTCAGCATTTAGATAAAAAGAGAGCAGAACTGAAACGAGTGGGACTGTTGAGAGAAAACGGCAAATTGAATTTTAATAGAGGAGCTGACGAGATTTCAAGAGGAATTATGTCTGCAAATATTGAAGACATGAAGATAAAATTGAAAGTTTTTGATAATGACGATGTATATAAAAAATTAAATCTTTTTTTAGAAATATTCAATAAACGATTGTCTTTTAAGCAAATATCAATTTCAAAAGACGGTTTTGTTTTCACAAATAATAATGGTGAAAAGATTGAATCTAAGGATTTATCTTTAGGCGAACAACATGAGGTAATTTTATTGTATCAACTCCTCTTTGAAGTTCCCGAAAATGCTTTAGTCATGATAGATGAACCAGAAATTTCGCATCATATCATGTGGCAAAAATCATTTGTGGAAGATATGCTTGAAATCATTAAATTGAGGAATTTTGATGTTTACGTAAACACACATTCTCCTTCAATTGTAAATGGTAATTGGGATATGACCATTTCTTTGCGAGAGGAAGAATTGGTAGAAAATTAAAATTCAGCAACAATAAAACCATTAGGAATATGCCGCCACCGCCGGAAACACCCTTTAACGATATGAGAAGCCAAGCAGATAGCGATAGGCTGTTTGGAGAAATTAAGTTTTGGTATGGAAGCCATCGAAAATCGCATCACATTGGCATCATCGTAGAAGCTAAAACCGATGAAGACCTTTACGGTGGATTGTTTGTGCGGAAAAATTGCGTATTTTTCCATTCTAATGGTTGGTCAAAAGCTATTCCCGCTCTCCAACAAGCCAATACGCAACAACTCAGAGGCGTCATTTGTATCATTGATGCGGATTTCAGGCGAATAGAAAATGAAAAACCCGAAATCGAAAACCTCTTTATGACCAACTATCATGACGCTGAAATGATGATGATAAACTCACTCGCATGGGAAGGTGTGCTGAACGAATACGCTGATAATTCAATCCCTTCAAGCGGTGGGTTATCCAAGTTAGATAGATTTGAACAAACTCATAATCAAGATATTAAGACACATTTTTTGGAGGCTTGCAAACCTGTTTCTTGTTTGATTTTATTGAATCAAAAAGAAAAATTGAGTTTGGAATTTAAAAAATTCATCAGAAATAAAAATAAATACAAATACCCTGATTATTCAAGGTTTATTCACCCTAAAAAATTGATTTGTGATGTAAATGACCTTATTAATGAAATTGAAAATTTCTCAGTACGACATAATTTATTCAGAGATAAACCAGAATTAAGAACCAAGTTGGATAACCTCATTGCTACCGAATTTGATTTACTCGAACTATGCAATGGACACCATTTTATCAATATTTTTGTACTTGCTTTAGGTGAAATTGGCAAAAATGCTCAAAGAGAGGATATCGAAACCAATCTCCGAACCGCCTACCGCCTCCAAGATTTCCAACAAACTAACCTATACAACGATTTAAAAAATTGGCAAAACGCCCACACAACACCCTACCATCTACTCAATTAGAGAAATGAATAATACCACACCACGAAACTACCACACAACAACACTTTTCTGTATCTTTGCGGCGTATGACGAATACTAAAAAGCAAGACATCCGCCAACTCACCTTACCGGAACTAACGGATTATTTTATAGCCAAAGGCGAAAAAAAATTTCGCGCCAAGCAAGTCTATGAATGGCTCTGGCAAAAAAGTGCGCGGTCGTTTTCGGAAATGACCAACCTTTCCAAAGACCTCCGCATCCGATTAGAAGGGGAATTTGAACTCACACCAATACACACCGACAAAATACAACACAGCAACGACGGTACAATAAAAACTCGCTTCAAATTGCACGATGAACACCTCATCGAATCCGTCCTGATACCTGTGCCTTCTGAAGATAGATTTACGGTGTGTGTGTCTTCGCAAGTCGGTTGCAGCCTCACTTGCTCGTTTTGTGCTACGGGGCGTATGACACGCAAACGCAACCTCGATGCAGCCGAAATTTATGACCAAGTAGCAATAGTCAACGAACAAACAATCGAAAAATACGGGCGTCCGCTCACCAATATCGTGTACATGGGTATGGGCGAACCGCTACTCGCCTACAAAAATGTCCTTAAAAGTATCGAACACATCACTTCGCCCGAAGGACTTAATATGTCGCCAAAGCGGATTACGGTCAGCACGGCGGGTATCGCGAAGATGATTCGCAAACTCGCGGATGATGGCGTAAAATTCAATCTCGCCCTCTCATTACACGCCGCCGACGACACGAAACGCAACGAAATAATGCCCATCAATGAGCAAAATGACCTCGAATCACTCATGGACGCACTCAAATATTTCTACAAAAAAACACGTAATCGAATCACTTACGAATATATCGCTTTCGACCATTTCAACGATAGCCTCGACGATGCCAGACGCCTCGTAAAGCTCTGCAAATATTTCCCCGTCAAAGTCAATATCATCGAATATAACCCGATTGATAATGCGCCATTTGAAAAATCGGATGAAGATAGATTAGACCAATTTGCGAATTACCTCAATAATAACGACGTGCAAGTGACCGTCCGCCGTAGCCGTGGACGCGATATTGATGCAGCATGCGGGCAGTTGGCAAATAAAGAGTAATAAACTCAAACTCAACTTCAACTTCAATTTTAGATAGTCTTCGATTAAAGTAGGGTCAAGTCGGCAGGTGAATATTTTTATATAATAACACAGTTTGATTAGGGAAGAGGAAGAAAATATTCGCCTTAAGGATTTGAAGTTGAAATTGAGGTTGAGCTTGAGATTGAGGTTGAGCTTGAGCTTGAGATTGAAGTTGAAGTTATCAAAGATACTTCTCTCCTTTTTTCTCTTTAATTTCTTTTGTAATTGCCTTAATTTCCTGTTCTTTACTCTTTGGATAAATCAGCAGTACATCCCCTTCATCCACCACGATATAATTTTCCAAATCTTTGACTACGACCAGCTTATCTTTGGGCGCACGAATCAGGCAGCCGCGTGTATCGTAAGTTAGAATATTGTCAGAATTGAGCGCATTATTTGCTTCATCTTTTTCAAATTCAGCATGTAGCGAATTCCATGTCCCCAAATCCGACCAACCGAACTCGGAAGGTATCGTGTAGACATTTTCTGCCTTTTCCATGATAGCATAATCAATTGATATGCTTGGCGTTGTAGGGTATGCTATATCTATCGTGGCTTGTTCTTTTTCTGTATTGAAGTCGTTTTTTATTTCATTAAAAATATTAAAAATTTCGGCTTGATGTCGTTCAAATGCTTTGATAATATTTTCTGCTTTCCAAATAAAAATACCTGCATTCCACAGATAATCTCCACTTTCAATGAATTGGGTAGCACGTTTCATGTCGGGCTTTTCGGTGAAGCGAACGACCTTATTAATTCCCGCTTCGATTTCTTCATTAAAATTGATATAACCATAACCCGTATCAGGTCGAGAAGGGCGAATACCGAGTGTGCAAAGTGCATTGTTTTTTTCTGTAAAATTAAGGGCTTTTTTTATCGTTTCTACAAAAGCATTTTCCTGCAAAATAATATGGTCGGAAGGCGCTACAACGAAATTGGCATCAGGGTTTAAGGCGTGCAATTTGAAAGCGGTATAAGCCACACAAGGCGCAGTATTGTTGCGCGAAGGTTCGCAGAGAATCTGGTCGTAGGAAAGTTCGGGTAGGTGCTGCTTGACCTGTTCGCGGTAGATTTTATTGGTGAGAATATAAATATTTTCTGCCGGACAAACATTTAAAAATCGTTCAAAAGTCAACCTTATCAGTGACTTACCCGTACCGAGAATGTCTAAAAATTGCTTTGGGCGGTGAATACGGCTACCAGGCCAAAATCGACTACCAATTCCACCAGCCATAATTGCGACGTAAGTATTGTTTTTCATTAAAAATGAGTAGATGAGTAAATGAGTAAATAAATAGGATGATAACCAATGTCTTCGCCAAATTGAAAATTGATAATGAAGAATTGATAATTAATAGACAAACGTAATTTATAATTAAATTAATTTCAGCTATTTACAAAATTATTTTTATTGGAATCATTTTGATTTAATGTTGAAATTTCTATTTGGCGAACATGTTTACACATACTGTTATTTGTCAATGTGTTTATTTGCTCATTAATTACGCTCAAAGTTAAGGTTATTCAATACAGATGACAACCTATTACAAACATAAAATAAGAATTTGCTTTGCAAATGCCTAATAATAAAACGTATCTTTGCCCAAAATTTATCCCTTATTTCATTTTAATTTAAAAATAAGTACAATCAGTTGGGTTAGAGTTAAATTTTTGAACTTGAACTTGACACTTGAACTTGAACTTACAAAGTATGCCATATTTATTTACTTCTGAATCTGTATCAGAGGGACATCCGGATAAAGTTGCCGACCAAATTTCCGACGCCATCCTTGATGCGTTTTTGGCACAAGACCCTAACTCAAAAGTCGCTTGTGAAACCTTAGTCACTACGGGTTTGACCGTCATTAGCGGTGAGGTGCGCTCGAAAGCGTATGTAGATGTGCAGGAGGTGGCGCGTGGCGTGATTCGCAAAATCGGATACACCAAATCCGAGTATAAATTTGACGCGGATTCGTGCGGCGTGATTTCGGCTTTGCATGAGCAATCGGCAGACATCGCGCAGGGCGTAGATGTAGGCAAAAAAGACGAAGAACAAGGCGCAGGCGACCAAGGAATGATGTTTGGTTATGCGACCAACGAAACTGAAAATTATATGCCTTTGGCACTCCAATTGTCGCACATGCTCTTGGAAGAATTGGCGGCTTTGCGCCATGAAGGCAAGAAAATGAAGTACTTACGTCCCGATTCTAAATCGCAAGTGACGATTGAGTATAATGACGACAATACACCAAAACGTGTCAATACTATCGTAGTTTCTACACAACACGATGATTTTGATACGGAGAAAAAAATGCTCGCAAAAATCAAAGATGATGTTAAAAACATCCTCGTACCGCGTGTCAAAAAGAAATTGGGCAAGCACATTCAGGCTTTGTTTGACAGCAAAATTATTTACCACGTCAACCCAACCGGAAAGTTTGTCATCGGCGGACCCCATGGTGATACTGGCTTGACAGGACGTAAAATTATCGTAGATACCTATGGTGGAAAAGGCGCACATGGTGGTGGTGCTTTCTCCGGTAAAGATTCGTCAAAGGTTGACCGTTCGGCAGCGTATGCGACACGCCATATTGCCAAAAACCTCGTAGCGGCAGGTCTTGCAGACCAATGTCTCGTGCAGGTGGCTTACGCAATTGGTGTAGCCAAACCGGTTGGTTTGTACATTGACACTTATGGTACCTCAAAAGTGAAAATGAGTGATGGCGCAATCGCTAAAAAGGTAGAGACTTTATTTGATTTGCGTCCGGCGGCGATAGTGAAGCGTTTTGGGTTGAAAAAACCTATCTTTCAAGAAACGGCAGCCTACGGTCACATGGGCAGACCTTCGGAGAAAAAATCCATCACAATAGGTATGAACGGCAAAAAAAAATCGCTCAAAGTAGAAACCTTCGCTTGGGAAAAATTGGATTATGTGAATAAAGTGAAGAAAGCGTTTAAACTTAAATGAGTAAATGACTGAATGACTAAATGAGTAGATGAGTAAATAAATTTTTGCTCGTCATTCATTTAGGAATAAAATAGAAAGTAAAAAGCCTGCAAATCTTTGATTTGCGGGCTTTTTTAATGCACCAAACTGTTCGTTTTTGACTGTTGAATAATAGATTCAAATACGCCTAATAATTGCGAAAGGTGAGTGATGATATAGCGTTTTTCATCTATTGTAATTTTATTATTTTCGTATTTCAAAAAACGCCATTCTACACCCGTAGTGGATGCACCATACAGGACATTTACTTCATTGTTTTCCATCTCATTGAACCGCTTTGCGCCTATCAATTGGGCGGCGGCTTGTATTGTTCCGCATTCCAAATCCTGTTTTTTGGCTCCAGTGATACAAAAAATAGGCGCAGTCACGAAGTCTTGCACCCGACTGAATGAAAACATAAAATCACACTCACCTTTTAACCCCCAAAAGCTTCATCTACATCCAAATTGACCCCCGAATATATCGAAAATCATGGCTGTGATTTGTACTAAGTTCCAATAAAACAGGGCTTACCAATCTTTCAGAACGAGATTTTTCACTACCAAAACCAGAGTCTTGCCCACGCACCAAACTCTCTTTTAGCCAATCCGAAGGTTCGATTGGACTGACATTTGGGAAGAGGTGTTCGGCATTAAATTTTATTCCAAATTTTTGGGTCAAATCTAAAGAAGTGAAGTCGCTGTATGCCATAATTTGATATTATTGTTCAATGAAATTAACGTTAATTAGATGAATAAGTAGTGGGACAAAAATAGGCTTACAATTTTGACGTGATTATTTTTTCGATATTTTTTCTTACAAAAACCGCACATAGCCTACGCTACGTAAGGATTTTTGTAGGTAAAAATAGCGGAAAAAGAAACCGTCAAAAAGTAAGGATATTTTTGTCCCACTACTTACGTTCACCAAAGTTAATGAAATTCGGCGAATATCTCTCTGTAAAAAGAAAAGGCGTTTTGGTGAGTACCAAAACGCCTTCTGTTTGAAAAGTAAAAACGAGATTACATCTGCTTATAAAATTCCAAAATTCGTGGGCTAGTTTCTTTACTTTTTATCGCATCGAGTGTTTTATCTACGGCATCAATGATGGTTTGCAACTTAGGTTTATCGGCTTCATCGACGACTTCTAAGCCGGATTCGAGGTACTTTTTATACCCCACAATAGAGCGTGTGCTGACCAATCTTCGCCATTGCCATTGGCTCATATCGGTAGATACATTCGACAATTTGTCGATAGCTCCGAGTGCCGTCTCCGGGTCGGCTTGGACGAGTAGCGCGTCGTAGCCCTCCATAAATTCAAAGACAGAAAAATCGTTAATTGTTATCAATTTTTTCTCAAAGAAAGGCATGTATTTCGTATTGCCTGTTTCGGCATACATATTACCGATTGCTATGAGAATGTCGGCATTGCTTTCACTTTCCAATTTGGTGGCATAGCTGAGTGCTTCTGCTTTATCGAGTTTGGCGAGTGCATCCAAACCTGCGCCTACACAGGTGTAAGGAAGTTCGTTGTCAATGGCGTTCTTTGCTATGCTGATGTATTGAACATCACCCGTTTCGCCGAGCTGCATGAGTGCGCCTGCACGTACTTGTGAGTGCGGGTCGCTCTTCGCCAATTTTGCCAATGCAGGCGCGTCATTCATTGGGTCAGAGGCATTTAGGGCAAAATTACGAAGTGTCCAATATGGGTCATTCAGGGCGTCTTTCATCACCTTTTTGGCGGCATCGGTTTTGCTTGCAGATAGGGCTTCGAGGGCTTCGCGCCTATCCATAAATCCGCCGACATAATACTGGTAAATGTACTCGGCTTCATCTTTTGTAAGTTGTTTTTTCTCACATAAAATAGTTTTATCCGGATCAACATTCACCAAATTCGGCTTACCGTTTACTGCGAATGTAAACGTCTGTTTGCGTTTCTCCAATACGATGTCGTGTCGCGTTGGTGTTTGCTTGTATTTGTCAACGGCTTGCGGCGTATCGGTGTAAATATCAATCGCCATCGGTAGGCGATAAACTGCTGTATTGTCTTCTGCACTTTGAGTTTGTTCGATGGTCACGCGGACTTCGTTTCGAAGTGGGTCGTACTCGTGGCTGTATTCGAGATTGGGGTGTCCTGCGGCGAAAAACCACTGATTAAAAAACCAATTCATATCCTCGCCCGTCACATCCTCAAACGCCAAACGCAATTCGTGTGCTTCTACGTCTGTGTATTCATTTCTGGTCAAATACAAATTGTATCCGGCAAAAAACGCATCATCGCCCACGTAGTCGCGTAGCATGTGGAGTATCGCGCCGCCTTTATTGTAAGAGTGGGCGTCAAACATGTCTTCTTTTTCTTTATATTCAAAGAAAATTAAAGGATGTTTGAATACTTTGGCTTGATTCATATAGCCTATAGTCTCGCTGCGGCGGTGGTTTTCTGCTTCCTCTTTTCCGTATTTATGCTCCATCCAAAGGTATTCGCCATAATTGGCAAACGATTCATTGAGGGCGAGATTTGACCATGATTCGCAAGTCACCAAATCGCCAAACCAGTGGTGTATCAGTTCGTGTGCAACGATTCTTTCGTTGTGATTGTCAATGAGTTCGCGTTTATCTTTTTGTATTTGCTCATAAAAAATAACGCCCGTTGTATTCTCCATCGCGCCCGAAACGAAATCGCGGACGATGACTTGCGAATACTTTTGCCAAGGATATTTTACACCCGTAATGTCAGAAAAAAACGTGAGCATTTCTTTTGTATTGGAATAAATATCGGCGGCAACTTCTTTGTATTCTTCTTCGACCCAATATTCCATCGGCATGCCGTTCCACGAGTCTTTTACAACGGCAAATTCGCCAATTGTAAGCATGAAAAGATAGGGCGCGTGTGGCTTGTCCATCACCCAATAATCGGTACGTGTTCCGTCCGAATTTTTATTAGAGGACTTTAACAAGCCATTGGAAAGGGTGCGGAAACGGTCTTGAACCGTGAGGCGCATTTCTTGGGTGCAACGCTCGTTTGGCTTATCAATGGTCGGAAACCAACAGGAATTATACTCGGTTTCGCCTTGCGTCCATATTTGCATGGGCTTGTCCGGGTCTTCTTTTAGCGGATTGATAAAGTACAAGCCTTTTTCGCCTTGAATAGCTTCGCTCGGTACAGTTTCTTCGAGTTCATTGGGCTTGGCGGTGTAGTCGATAAAAATGGTATATTCTTCGGTTGCCTGATAAGTGCGTCCGAGATTGATGCTGAGTTGGAGGTTGTCGTACTCGTATTTGAGGTCGCGTTTTTGTCCGCCCGTCACTATCGCAACTTTTTGAATATCAAAGCCTTTTGCATCCAAAACAAGTTGGTCGGTAGGATAAAAATAGGGTTTGAAATCAAGCGTGGCTTGTCCGAGTACGTGTTGTTTTGTCCAGTCAAATTTGAGGTCGAGGCTGGTATGTAGAAGGTCGTTTTTGCGATGATAAGTTTCGGCGTAGTCGGGGCGTTGGTATATTTCTTCTTCCGTAAAAGTCGAGGCAGAAATGGTCATGGTATCCAACTGTCGAAATTCGGTATCAGCTACAATGATGGGGTCAGAGATTTTTTTTGCTCCGGTGCATCCGGCAAGGAACAAGGTGAGTAATGCAAAGGCAAATATACGATTCATAGTTTTTAGTCGATAGTCGATAGTCCAGTCGATGGGCTATCGTGAGGATGAACATTAAATGAGGTACAAAGATAGTATTTTGTACACGCTTTATTTCAACGTTTTAGACGAATGGATTGGTATGTTTGATAAGTGTCGATTTTTGAGTTAACTTTTATCGCTTATCCTACTCCAATACAAAGGCGCAATTATAAGGATTAAAACAATAACTGCACAAATAAACAAAAAGCCACTATTAACTGCCCCATACGGGTTAGTCATTACGGTAAAAAGCAGGAGAATCCCCAAAACAAGCCCCGAAGCAGAAATGAGTTGATTGAGTCGGTTTCTTCCACTGATTTGCTTTAGTTCTAATTCGTATTCGCGCATTTTTTCATCTTCAATCAGATTAAATACACGCTCTGCACCATTTGGCATGAGTCGGTCATATTTTTCTAATTCGGATGGTGTGGGGAGGTTTTTTCGTTCAAATAATTCACGAACCTCCTCCTCATTTTGGTCAAAATTGAGTTGTTCTAACTCTTCCGAATACAAGGGTAGGTCTGTTTGTTGTTTATTCATAAATGGAAATTACAAATTTACTGATACAGAAAAGTAAACGACATAAAAGGTTTGATAAGGGAAGACGAAAAAAATAATCTACCCGTCTGAATTGTTCTTTTTCTTATATGTTTCACTAAATCTTCCTTAGTGAAAGAAAATAAATAACTTGCCCCATTATGCTTGTTCTTTTCCCTTCTAAAAAACACAAAAAATAGTTCCGTAGCTATGGCTATGCAACGATTTTTTGAATTCTTTAGAAGAAAAAATTACGGCGCATTATGGAACAATTTATTTAATTTCTTTCACTTAGCCAAACATATAAAAAAAATAACTTCTTCATTTGGGGTAGATTATTTTCTTCCTCTTCCCTTATTTAAACTTAAACTTATGCTTAAACTTGTACTTGTACTTCCACTTATGTTGCTAATATTTCTGACATTTTCACTAA
>Ga0209595_100105_pt1 | contig 28748 bp, 3 predicted proteins | sample Porto_4metaG_FD_187427 | JGI IMG/M metagenome (GOLD analysis project Ga0209595, IMG submission 187427) | Marine algal microbial communities from Porto, Portugal - Porto_4 metaG (SPAdes) (version 2) | ecosystem: Host-associated > Algae > Red algae > Unclassified | place: Portugal: Porto | collected... | reverse complement strand
GACGGTACAGCAACGTACAATGCGATACCCGGACCGATTGCGCCCGGTGCATCAACTACCGTTGCCATTACGATTACATTGGATGCCAATTTTATGGACACCTCCATCACCAACTTCTCGGAGATTACCAGTGCAGATGATGACCTCGACCCGAATAATGACCCACCAACGGATATAGATTCTACACCCGATGCTGATAACAGCAATGACGGCACACCAGACGACAACGTAACCGATGGTACAAACGGCGACGAAGACGACCATGATACGGAAGTTGTCCCTGTCGGACAAGCATTTGACTTAGCATTAGTAAAAACTGTTTCTGCAACGCAGCCTACGCCTATCGTTCCCGGCGATTTGGTAACTTACGAAATCGACGTCATCAACCAAGGAACTTTAGAAGCCTATAATGTAGAAGTAGTCGATTATATTCCGAGTGGAATGTTAGCCGCAGACCCAACGTGGTCAGTAGGCGCGAACCCAAGCCAATTATACCAAACCATCGCCGGACCAATCCTTCCGGGCGAGACGGTAACATTGACGCTCGTACTACAAGTCGATCCAAATTATACAGGAGGCGGTACACAAAACTTCGCTGAAATCACCGAAGCAGACGACGACACCGACCCCACCAACGAGCCACCGACAGACGTAGATTCTGACTCGGACAACGACCCGAACAATGACGGCGATTATACCGACGACGACACCGACAATACCAACGGTGACGAAGACGACCACGATATTGCAGATATTTTTGTAGAAGTATTTGATTTAGCATTAGTAAAAACATTATCTGCCACACAAACGCTACCCTTAGCACCGGGCGATGATGTCACCTTTACCTTGACTGTTACCAATCAAGGTAATGTAGCTGCCTATTCCATCGAATTAGCAGATTACATTCCAACGGATATGACTTTGAATGATACCGATTGGACGGAAAATGCACCCGGCGTAGCCGACTTAAATATCCCAATTGCAGGACCACTCGCTCCGGGCGCAACAACTACCGTTGATGTGACCATGACGATTGACCCGAATTATCAAGGCGATGCCATTACAAATTATGCGGAAATTTCAGCCGCAGACAATGATACAGACGATACAAATACACCACCAACAGACATCGACTCTGACCCGAACAATGACCCAACAGATGACGGCGCACCCGAAGATAACGTAACGGACAACACGAACGGCGACGAAGACGACCACGACCCCGAAACCGTCCCCGTCGGACAGGTATTTGACCTTGCATTAGTCAAAACACTCGCACTCGGACAGGCAAATCCTGTAGCTCCCGGCGACTTGGTGACTTACGAAATAGAAGTTATCAATCAAGGTACGCTTGATGCTTATAATGTGGACGTAGTGGACTACATCCCAGCAGGTTTCACCTATGCAGATAATGATTGGAACGCAGGTGCAGCACCGAATGAGTATTATCAACTCGTCGCCGGACCAATCGCTCCGGGCGGCAGCGTCGTCTTAGATTTGACCTTACAAGTAGATGCAGGCTTTGCAGGTGGCACAACCGTCAACTATGCAGAAATCGCAAGTGCAGACGACGACAACGACCCAACCAACGAACCGCCAACGGATAACGACTCCACGCCGGATAGCGACAATTCAAACGACGGCGATTCGGAAGATGACGACGTGGATAACACCAACGGCGACGAAGATGACCATGATTTGGCAGAAGTCGTAGTAGAAATATTTGACCTTGCATTGGTAAAAACAGTTGCAGCCGCACAAACTTTCCCCGTAGGACCGGGCGATGAGGTGACCTTTACATTAACTGTGACCAATCAGGGAACAGTAGATGCGTACAATATTGATTTGACGGATTACATTCCCTCAGACATGAGTTTGAATGATGCAGATTGGACGGAGAATGTACCGGGCGAAGCCGACTTAAACGTACCAATTGCCGGACCACTCGCACCGGGCGCGTCAATTACGGTTGATGTGACCATGACGATTGACCCGACATTCCAGGGAGATGCCATCACCAACTATGCGGAAATTTCAGCCGCAGACAATGACACTGACCCGAACAATACGCCACCAACCGACATTGACTCTGCCCCGGATTCAGACGAAAACAATGACGGCGATTCAGAAGACAACGTAACCGACAATACCAACGGCGATGAAGACGACCACGACCCCGAAACCATCCCTGTCGGACAGGTATTTGACTTGGCTTTAATTAAAACATTGGCAGCAGGACAGTCACCAAGCGTAGCTATCGGCGATTTGATTACCTTCAATATCGTAGTAGCGAATCAAGGTACATTGGATGCTTACAATATAGAAATAGTCGATTACATCCCTACCGGATTGATTTTGGCAGATGCTAATTGGATTTCCGGTCAAGCGACAGATGAGGTATATTATACTATTCCCGGACCTATTGCACCAAATACCAGTCAGGTTATTACGATTACATTTGAAGTAACGGCGGCAGCAACGGGCGGAAACAATACCAACTTCACCGAAATTAGCCAAGCGGACGACGACACCGACCCGACGAACACACCACCAACCGACACAGATTCCGATCCGGACAATGACCCGAATAACGACGGTCCTGTTTCCGATAATGAAATGGAAAATGGTGACGGTGATGAAGACGACCACGACCCGCAAGATTTCTTTATTGAAATTTTCGACCTCGCACTCGTCAAAACACTTGCCCCTACACAGCCGATGCCAATTGGTTCCGGCGATGACGTGACTTTTATTATCGAAGTCATCAATCAAGGAAATATAGACGCCTACAACGTAGAAGTTACAGATTATTTACCAACGGGTACAACTTTAAATGATGTATTCTGGACAGATAATAATGACGGTACAGCAACGTACAATGCGATACCCGGACCGATTGCGCCCGGTGCATCAACTACCGTTGCCATTACGATTACATTGGATGCCAATTTTATGGACACCTCCATCACCAACTTCTCGGAGATTAGTAGTGCAGATGATGACCTTGACCCGAATAATGACCCACCAACGGATATAGATTCTACCGAAGATAATGACCCGAACAACGACGGTCCTTCGGAAGATGATAATACCGACAATACCAACGGCGACGAAGACGACCACGACCTCGAAACTGTCCCTGTTGGTCAGGTATTTGACTTGGCATTAATTAAAACACTCGCTGCCGGACAATCCCCAATAGTCGAGATTGGCGACCTCATTACTTTTAATATTGTAGTAGCCAATCAAGGTACACTTACGGCTTACGATATTCAAATCGTGGACTACCTCCCCGAAGGTTTGACACTCACAGATCCCAACTGGATTGCCGGTCAGGCAACTAATGAGGTATTCACGACCATAGACGGACCACTTCAGCCCAATACCAGCACTGTCATTACAGTGACTGCACAAGTAACGGCAGCAGCAACAGGCGGTGACAACACCAACTTTGCGGAAATTGCTTCCGCAGACGACGACACCGACCCCACCAATACGCCACCAACCGACTACGACTCTGATCCGGACGACAATCCGAACAACGACGGTCCTGTTTCTGATAATGAAATGGACAACACCGATGATGACGAAGACGACCACGATCCGCAGGATTTCTTCGTACAAATGTTTGATTTGGCATTGGTAAAAACCCTTTCCGCCACGCAACCTACACCTATACAGGCAGGCGATGACGTGACATTCACACTGACCGTCACCAATCAAGGTAACGTAGACGCTTACGCCATTCAATTAGCGGATTATATCCCTACGGGAATGATGCTGAATGATGCAAATTGGATAGAAAGCACGCCCGGCACAGCCGAGCTTGTTACGCCAATTTCGGGAGCATTGGCAATTGGAGCTTCTACTTCGGTGAATATTACGTTCACAGTAGATGCCAATTTCCAAGAAACGTCAATCACCAACTTTGCTGAAATTAGCGAAGCAGATGACGACACCGACCCGAGTAATGACCCACCAACAGACGTGGATTCTACGCCTGATGGTGATAACAACAATGACGGTCCTTCGGAAGATGGCGATATCGACAATACCAACGGTGACGAAGACGACCACGACCCGGAAACGATTCAGATTGGTCAGATATTCGACCTTGCACTAGTCAAAAACCTTGACCCGGCACAACCAATGCCGGTTAATCCGGGCGATTTGGTGACGTATTTTATTACCCTAACAAATCAAGGTACATTAGATGCGTATAATGTTGAAATAGTGGATTATATCCCTACAGGAATGTTACTATCAGATGCGACGTGGTCGTCGGGTGCAAATGCCTCCGAAGCCTTTCAGACTGTAGCAGGACCGATACTCCCCGGCGGTAATGTCGTTGTGAGCATCGTGTTACAAGTAGATCCAAATTATGCAGGAGGTGATTTGCAAAACTTCGCCGAAATTAGCGAAGCAGACGACGATACTGACCCAACAAACACACCACCAACCGATATAGATTCAGAGCCAAATTCTGACCCCAACGATGACGGTGATTACACCGATGATGTGACCGACAACACGAATGGCGATGAGGATGACCATGACCCTGCCGACCTCTTTGTAGAAGTATTTGATTTAGCATTGGTAAAAACAATATCTGCAACACAAACGATGCCTGTGGCACCGGGCGATGAGGTGATATTTACATTGACCGTGACCAATCAAGGAAACGTAGATGCGTATTCGATAGAATTAGCGGACTACATTCCATCAGATATGAGTTTGAATGATACCGATTGGACAGAAAATGTAGCCAACGTAGCCGACTTGAATGTACCAATCGCCGGACCACTCGCGCCGGGCGCATCAACTACAGTAGATATTACCTTAACGATTGACCCAACATTCCAAGGGGCATCTATCACCAACTTCGCTGAAATTACAGGCGCAGACAATGATACAGATGATACCAACACACCACCGGACGATGAAGATTCAACGCCCGACAGTGACGATACCAACGATGGTACATCTGAAGATAACGACATCGACAGTGCCAACGGTGACGAAGACGACCACGACCCGGAAACATTCGATGTACAACAAACATTTGACCTCGCATTGGTCAAAGTACTCGATACTGCACAACCAATGCCGGTCAATCCGGGCGATAACGTCACGTACTTCATTACAGTAATCAATCAAGGTACAGTCGATGCTTATAATATCGAAGTAGTGGATTATATCCCTGCGGGAATGTTATTAGCAGACGCAAACTGGTCAGTAGGTGTCAACACATCAGAGGCTTACCAAACTTACGCCGGACCGATAGCTCCGGGCGATGATGCGGTATTGACTATCGTAATGCAGATTGACCCGAATTATACAGGCGGTACGCTCCAAAATTTTGCTGAAATCAACGCAGCAGACAACGACACCGACCCAAATAATACGCCACCAACTGATATAGATTCCAATCCGGATAATGACGATCAAAACGACGGTGACTATACCGACAATACGACCAACAATAACGACGGTGATGAAGACGACCATGATCCGGCAGATGTATTTGTAGAAATATTTGACTTAGCACTAGAAAAAGTCATTTCTGCAAATCAATCATTCCCCATCAATCCGGGCGATGATGTTACATTTTCACTCGTTATTTCTAATGAAGGTAATGTAAATGCGTATGCAATTGATGTAGTGGATTATATTCCGGCGAATATGACCTTGAATGATGCCGACTGGACAGAGAATACACCGGGCATTGCTGACCTCAATACGTCAATTGTCGGACCACTCGCGCCGGGCGCATCCACTACGGTAGATGTCACGATGACGATTGACCCGAATTTTCAAGGCGAAACCATCACCAACCACGCAGAAATCAGCGATGCCGACAACGACACAGACCCCACAAACGAACCACCGACCGACGAGGATTCGACACCGGATGACACCGATAACGGTGAAGACGAGGACGATTATGACCCCGAAACCGTTCCTGTTGGTCAGGTATTTGATTTGGCATTAAGCAAAACGCTGAGCGACCCGAACAAGCTCTATTATCCCGGCGATAGCGTGACTTTTACCATTGAAATCACCAATCAAGGTACGATAGATGCTTACGACATTCAAATCATAGATTACCTCCCAACGAATACAACCTTGGCTGACCCCAACTGGTTTATGGGCTTTGCAGGCAATGTAGCCTTCCACGAAATGGCAGGACCGATTGCGGCTTACGGCGGCACGGCTACCATAGATATTACACTGGTTATCAACCCAAATATCAGTGCGTTGCAAAGTATCACCAACCTTGCGGAAATCACAGGCGCAGAAGATGAAAACGGCGTACCACAAGACGATATCGACTCTACACCAAACGGCAATCCTGACGATGACAATCTCTTTGTTGACGATGATATTGACAGCACATTTGGGGATGAAGACGACCACGATCCGGCAACAGTGCCACTGAGTTACTTCGACTTAGCTTTAATCAAAACCGTATCAAGCACACAGGTAATACCTGTTGCACCCGGCGATGATATTACATTTACATTAGCCGTGACCAATCAAGGAAATGTACCTGCGTATGACATCGAATTAGTCGATTATATCCCAACCGATTTGATACTCAACGATGCGGATTGGACGGACAATGCCGGCACAGCCGAATTGAATACACCAATCCCCGGACCACTCGCGCCAAACGCGACGACTACCGTAGAAATTACCTTTACCATTGATGCAGACTTCCAAGGTACGTCTATCACCAACTACGCTGAAATCAGTGGAGGCGACGACGATGGCGACCCAACAACGGAAGCACCAACAGACGAAGATTCTACACCGGACGACAACGACAGCAATGACGGTACACCGCAAGACAACGACATCGACAGCACCAATGGCGATGAAGACGACCACGATCCGGAAACATTTGAAGTCGAGCAGACCTTCGACTTAGCATTAATCAAAACCCTCGCAGCAGGGCAATCGCCAAACGTATCCATCGGCGACCTCGTGACCTACAATATCATTGTAGCAAATCAAGGAACAGTTGATGCGTATAACGTAGAAGTCGTCGATTATATTCCTACGGGAATGATAGTTGCTGACGCAAATTGGACGGCAGGACAGGCAGTGAACGAATACTTCACGACCATTCCGTTCCTCGCGAAAAATACCAGTCAGGTCATTACCATTACGCTCGAAATTGGACCGGACATCGTAGGCGGTACGTCACAAAACTTCGCGGAAATCAGCGATGCAGACAACGACCAAGACCCAACCAACGAGCCACCGACAGACATAGATTCTGACTCGGATGACGACCCGAATAATGACGGTCCTTCTTCCGATAACTATACGGATAACAGCAACGGTGACGAAGACGACCACGATCCGGCAGAAGTATTTGTAGAAATATTTGACTTGGCTTTGGTCAAAACAGTAGCAAGCGCACAGACCTTCCCCGTAGGACCCGGCGATAATGTGACCTTTACAGTTACCATTACCAATCAAGGAAATATTGATGCGTATAATATTGAAATAGCGGATTATATTCCGGCGGATATGAGCTTGAATGACATAGATTGGATGGACAATGCAGGCGTAGCCGAATTAGTCGTACCGATTCCCGGACCACTTGCTCCCGGATTCTCGACTTCTGTTGATATTACGATGATGATTGATGCTAATTTCCAGGGTGAATCTATCACCAACTATGCGGAAATCAGCGCAGCAGACGACGATCAAGATCCAAACAATGAGCCACCGAACGACGAAGACTCCACACCAAATGACGACAATACCGACGACGGCGCACCGGAAGACAACGTAACCGACAATACCAACGGTGACGAAGACGACCACGATCCGGCAACCATTCCCGTGGGTCAATCTTTCGACCTTGCATTAGTCAAAACACTTGACCCGGCACAGCCAAATCCGGTCGCTCCGGGCGATATGGTGACGTATAATATTTCCGTCATCAATCAAGGTACACTGGATGCGTACAATGTGGACGTAGTGGATTACATCCCCAACGGCTTTACATTGGCGGATGCCAATTGGTCAGCAGGTGCAGTCACTTCCGAAGTCTATCAATTGATTCCCGGACCAATCGTTCCGGGCGAAACGATGACATTAAACTTGACCTTACAGGTGAATCCAAACTTTGCAGGCGGTACATCAACCAACTTTGCTGAAATCAGCGAAGCAGACGACGACCAAGACCCAAGCAACGATCCGCCACAAGACGAGGATTCTACACCAGACAATGACAATACCAACGACGGCACACCGGAAGACAACGACACCGACAACACCAACGGTGACGAAGACGACCACGACCCGGCGGATATTACAGTAGAAATATTTGACCTTGCATTGGTCAAAACAGTCGCGCCTTCACAGTCCTTCCCAGTATATCCGGGCGATGATGTGACCTTCACGCTGACCGTTACCAATCAAGGAACAGTAGATGCGTACAGCATTGATTTAGTCGATTACATTCCGATAGACATGAGTTTGAATGATGCAGACTGGACGGAAATTACCGCCGGAATTGCTAATTTGAACATGCCAATCGCCGGACCACTCGCGCCGGGAACCTCAACTACGGTTGAAATCACCCTCACGATTGACCCGACATTCCAGGGCGAAAACATCACCAATTTTGCTGAAATCAGCGAAGCAGACGATGACACCGACCCAGCGAATGACGCACCCGAAGATATAGATTCTGATTCTGACAATGACAATAATAACGACGGCGCACCCGAAGACAACATAACCGACAACACCAACGGCGACGAAGACGACCACGACCCTGAAACGATTCCTGTTGGTCAGATATTTGACTTAGCATTAATCAAAACCCTCGCACCCGGTCAGGCACCAAATGTCTCCATCGGCGACCTTGTGACCTATAACATTATTGTAGCAAATCAAGGAACACTTGATGCGTACAATGTAGAGGTAGTCGATTATATCCCTGCGGGAATGACCGTAGTAGATGCCAACTGGACACCCGGACAAGTAGTGAACCAATACTTTACAACCGTACCGTTCTTAGCAGCCAACACGAGTACAGTAATCACTATTACACTCGAAATTGGAACGGACATCGTAGGCGGTACATCACAAAACTTTGCTGAAATCAGCGAAGCAGATGATGATCAAGACGATACCAATACACCACCAACCGACGTAGACTCTACGCCGGACGATGACGCCACCAACGACGGTCCATACTCCGACAACTACACCGACAACAGCAACGGCGACGAAGACGACCACGACCCGGCAGATGTATTTATCGAAATATTTGACCTAGCATTAACCAAGCAACTCGACCCAAATCAGCCGATGCCAATTACGCCCGGCGATGATTTGACCTTCTTATTCGAAGTGACGAATCAGGGTAATATTGATGCCTACGATATTGTACTGACCGATTATTTACCAACAGGTACAACATTAAATGATGTCAATTGGATAAGCAATGCAGGCAGTACGGCAACCTATGATGCGATAGCCGGACCACTTGCGCCAGGCAATTCGACCACCATTTCAATTACGGTGACATTGGATGCTAATTTTGCTGAAAATAATATTACTAATCAAGGTGAAATTAGCCGTGCAGACGACGACCTCGATCCGAACAACGACCCACCAACAGATGTAGATTCTACCGAAGATGACAATCCCAATAATGACGGTCCTTCGGAAAATGACGACATCGACAATACAAATGGTGACGAGGACGACCACGATACAGAAACTACACCGATTGACCAAACATTCGACCTGGCATTAAACAAAAGATTACTCAGTCCTAATGATACATATTACATTAACGATAATGTGACTTTCCAAATAAAAGTCACCAATCAGGGTACGCTCGATGCTTACAATGTCGATATCGTAGATTACATCCCGACAGGTCTGACGCTCAATGATGCCAACTGGAGTTCAGGTTTCGGCAACGAAGCATTTACAACAATCGCAGGACCAATTGCAGCGTATGGCGGCTCAACAACGGTCAACATCACTGTAACAATCAACGAAACTTTCGCAGGCGGTACACTCACAAACTTTGCTGAAATCACCGATGCAGAAGATGAAGACGGCAACCATCCTGACGACGTAGATTCTGATTCGGACAATGACCCAACCAACGACGGTCCGCACACCGACAACGCAACGGACAATACCAATGACGATGAAGACGACCACGACCCGGCAGACATCACAGTAGATGTATTCGATTTGGCACTGTTGAAAGACTTATCGCCAAACCAAGCATTGCCTGTATTCCCCGGACAAGATGTGACATTCGTTTTCACTGTATTCAATCAAGGTACAGTCACTGCACAGAACGTAACGATTACCGATTACATCCCGGCAGGCTACGTCTTGAATGATAGCGACTGGACAGCAGTAAGCGCATCTGAAGCGAACATCCTTGTACCCGGACCAATTGCGGCAGGAGCAAACACAACGGTAGAAATTACCCTCACCGTACAGTTCGGCGCAACGGGTAGCGACTTAGTGAATGTAGGTGAAATTTCCAACGCAGAAGATGAGGACGGCGAAACACCACCCGACACCGATAGCACACCTGATACCAACAATGACGACCCAACAGTGGACGGCGTAACAGACGGCACAGGTGGTGATGAGGACGACAGCGACCCCGCTACCGTTCCTATCAGTGAGTTTGATTTAGCATTAAATAAAGTATTGAGCAATCCGGCTTCGGGCGGACCGGTTCAATCGGGCGATGATATTACGTACACCATTTTCGTTCACAATCAAGGTTCGGAAGACGCATACAACGTACTCGTAACGGATTATATCCCAAGCGATTTGACACTCAATGATGCTGATTGGACTTCAATTAGCCCAACAGAGGCGAACATCGTAATACCGGGACCAATTGCACCGGGTATGAGCGAATCGGTAGAAGTTACCGTCACCGTCAACCCGAATGTAAGTGGTAATCTCACGAATTACGCAGAGATTTCTGATGCAGAAGACGAAAACGGCAATCACCCGATTGACGATGATTCTACACCGGATAATGACCCGACCAACGACGGTGATAGCGAAGATGAAGAGATATTTGAAAATGGTGAAAATGGTAATGATGAAGACGACCACGACCCGGCGGACGTATTTGTAGGCGAATTTGACCTTGCCTTACAAAAAACACTCGCAGGCGGACAAGCCTCAACGGTTTCCGTAGGTGATCTGGTGACCTTCCAAATTGAAGTGTTCAATCAAGGTGATTTCGACGCAGCAGATATTGAAATTACAGATTACATTCCAACAGGATTTGTATTAGCTGATCCAAATTGGGTGAGTGTAAATGCAACGACAGCAACCACCACAATCGCCGGACCAATTACGGTCAATAGCAGCGAAATTGTAACGATTGTACTCGAAGTTACACCGAACATTACCGCAGGTAATCATACCAATTTTGCAGAAATTTCTTACGCAGAAGATACCAATGACAATCCGCAAGACGATGTGGATTCTACGCCAGACGGCGACAATACCAACGACGGTACGCCAAGCGATGACGTAACAAACAACACGAATGGCGACGAAGACGACCACGATCCGGCTGATATTAATGTAGAAATATTCGACTTAGCATTGACCAAAGCAGTCAGCAATCCGGACATTCACTACTACCCCGGCGGTACGATTACCTTCACGCACGAAGTATTCAATCAAGGTTCGATTGACGCTTATAATGTCGAACTGATAGATTATATCCCAAGCGGCTTAATCTTGAATGATAACAACTGGACGACCTTCACCGGTAGCGAAGCAGTCACTACAATTGCCGGACCGATTGCGGTAGGTACGAGCGTCACAGTGGATATTATATTCACTATCGACCCGAATATCACCAGCGCAAGTTCTTTGACCAACTTCAGTGAAATCACAGGCGGCGAAGACGAAAACGGCGAGCCACAAGATGACATCGACTCTGATTCGGACAATGACCCGACCAACGACGGTACACCTGATGACGATACCACCGACGGCACAAATGGCGATGAGGACGACCACGACCCGGCTACATTCGAGGTAGAAATATTCGATTTAGCACTCACGAAAGTATTGGTCAATCCAACGATAGCGTACTTCCCCGGCGACACGGTCACGTTTACGCACGAAGTATTCAATCAAGGTACGGTGGACGCTTACAATATTAATGTAGCGGATTACATCCCAAGTGGATTGATACTCGCAGATAGCGACTGGACGATAGTTACAGGTACAGCATACATCAGCCTTGCCGGACCGATTGCCGTAGGCAGTAGCGAAACGGTGGATATTACATTCATCATTGACCCGAATCTCGCAAGCGCGAGTTCGATTATGAACTTTGGCGAAATCGTAGGCGCACGAGATGAAAACGGGCAAAAACCCGACGATGTAGATTCTGATGGCGATGGTAATAGCGGTAATGACGGCGATTATACAGATAATGAAATAAATGAAGACGGTGAAAATGGTAATGACGAAGACGACCACGACCCGGCTCAGGTAAATGTCGATATTTTTGACCTTGCATTGGTCAAAACATTGGCAGACCCAACGGCAGTTTTCACCATCGGAAGCGATGTTATGTTTAATGTTGAAATCATCAATCAAGGTACAGCAGACGCATATAATGTAGATGTTATTGATTATATTCCAACAGGATTAATCTTGAATGATGCCAACTGGACAGCCATCAACGCAGGTACAGTAACGAGGTCTATCACCGGACCAATTCCGGCAGGAGCATCAGAAATTTTGACGATTACCTTTACGATTGACCCGAACTTGCCGACAAGTGTGACTTCATTAGAAAACTTCGCTGAAATCAGCGGAGCAGAAGATGAAAATAACAACCCGGCAACAGATGTAGATTCAACACCAGACGATGATGACAGCAATGACGGCACACCAAACGATGACGTAACAGACGGAACAGGCGGCGACGAAGATGACCACGACCCCGCAATCGTACCAATTAGTACATTTGACCTGGCATTGACCAAAATGTTGGCAGGTGGACAAAGTGCAACGGTAGCACCGGGCGACCTCGTTACTTTCCAAATTACGGTCATCAATCAAGGTACTATTGATGCGACAGATGTAGTGGTTGTAGATTACATCCCATCAGGGTTTACACTCGCAGATAGCGACTGGACGAGTATCAATACTAATAGAGCAACCTACGTAATGACAGGCGTTATCACGGCAGGTAGTATCGAAACGGTAGAAATTACCCTAAAAGTTAATGCGAACACCGCAGGTGATTACACCAACTTTGCAGAGATTGCTCACGCAGAAGATACCAATGGAAATGATATGGACGATTTGGACGTAGATTCAACACCTGATGGCGATAATACCAACGATGGTCCGGTCACCGACGATACCACCAACAATAATGATGGCGACGAAGATGATCACGATCCGGCTACCGTTACGGTAGAATACTTCGACCTCGCATTGACCAAAGTATTGCTCGGTTCGCAAGTCTATTACAACCCCGGCGATGTAGTAACCTTCCAAATTGAGGTGTTTAATCAAGGTACAATCGACGCCTACAATGTAGCTGTTACCGATTATCCACCAAATGGTTTGACATTGACGGATAATGATTGGATAGAAGCCTTCAACGGGTTAATTCTCTATACAATACCCGGACCGATCGCTCCCGGAACTTCGGCTACGGTGGATATTACATTCGCTATCGGACCAAATGTCACAACAGAAAGTTTGACCAACCTTGCGGAAATCGCAGACGCACAAGACGAAGACGGCAACCACCCGGATGACATTGATTCTACACCGGATACCAACCCGAATGATGATGTGTTAGTATTTGATAATGATACCGACAACACACTCGGCGACGAAGACGACCACGACCCGGCTACCGTATTGATTGGTGAGCAAGTTTTTGATTTAGCATTAATTAAAACGCTCAACAACCCGAACGATAAATACTACCCCGGCGGCGATGTCACCTTTACAATTGAAGTTATCAATCAAGGTACAATAGATGCTTATAATGTAGATGTGGTAGATTACATTCCGGCAGGAATGACACTCAACGACCCGAACTGGTTTACCATCGGAAACAATACGGTATTTACGAATATCGCCGGACCAATCGAAGCGAACGGCGGCACTGCCACCGTAGAAATCACGATGACAATCGACCCGAATACAACGGTACAGTCAATAACCAATTATGCGGAAATCAAGCAAGCGCACAACGAACAAGGTGTACTGCAAGACGACGTAGATTCTACACCTGATACCAATCCGGGCAACGATAAAGTAGTTGCAGACAACGATGTGGACAGTACGCAAGGCGACGAAGATGACCACGATCCGGCTACCGTCATTGTATGTACATTTGACTTAGCATTGGTGAAAACAGTAAGCACCGCACAGCCTATACCCATTGGCTTGGGCAATGATGTAACCTTCACATTGACAGTGACCAATCAAGGAAATGTACCTGCATACAACATAAATATCGCCGATTACATTCCCGCAGGATTGACATTGAATGATAATGACTGGATAGAAAATTCATCCGGCACAACGGCGCAGCTATTCTTCCCGATTAGCGGACCGATTGCCGCAGGCGCATCACATTCAGTCGATATTACATTTACTGTAAACAATTCATTTACAGGTAATTCAATTACAAATTTTGCAGAAATCAGCGAAGCTGATAATGACCAAAATACGGCAAATACGCCACCGACAGACATTGATTCTACACCGGATGAAGACAATAGCAACGATGGTACACCAAGCGACAACGTCACCAACAATAGCAACGGCGATGAGGATGATCACGACCTTGAAACCATCAACATTGAGCAGATATTTGACTTAGCACTCACAAAAGTACTGGCAAATCCAACGGGCAATTACTACGCCGGAGACGATGTAGTCTTCACTATCGAAGTAACGAACCAAGGAACGATTGATGCTTACAACGTGGACATCATCGACTACATCCCCAATGGTATGCTACTCAACGATACCGACTGGGTGCCGGGCGTTCAGCTCAATACGGTACTAAGCACCATTGCAGGACCAATCACACCGGGCAGTAGCGAGACTGTTGATATTACTTTGACAATCGACCCTGCATTAGCGGGTACGCCAACCTTAACCAACTTCGCAGAGATTACCGATGCCGAAGATGTAACGGGCAGCTCCCCTAATGACGTAGATTCGGACGCAGATGCCGATGGCTTAAACGACGGCTTTTACATAGATGGTGAAATCAATAATGGTAGCGGCGACGAAGACGACCACGACCCGGCAGATGTGACGCTACAAATATTTGACCTCGCACTAGTCAAAGAACTTTCACCGACACAAGCACTACCCGTATTTGAAGGTCAGGATGCGACATTCGTAATTACTGTATACAATCAAGGCACAGTAGATGCAACAAATATAACTATTACGGATTACGTTCCTGCAGGCTTCCTCTTGAATGATAGCGACTGGACATCAGTTAGCCCAAGCGAAGCATACGCCGTGATTACGGATATAATACCTGTTGGCGGCAGCTACGATGTAGAAGTCACGATGACCGTACAAGCTGGCGCAGCTGGTTCTGATTTGGTCAACTTTGCCGAAATTAGCGAAGCAGAAGATACACAAGGCAATATGCCGGATGATGTGGATAGTACACCGGATACCAACAACACTGACGATTGGGTAGATGGCGTAACCGACAACACAAGTGATGACGAAGACGACCACGATCCGGCACAGTTGCCAGTGGGCGTATTCGATGTAGCATTGAGTAAAGTCATCCTTTTACCATCCGCGGGTACGCCTGTCGATCAAGGAGACATCGTGATATTCGGATTGTACATTTACAATCAAGGTACAGAAGTAATTCAAAATATTGAATTGACAGACTACATACCTGCAGAATTGACCCTTGCCGATCAAGATTGGACACAAGTAAGCCCAACCGAAGCTACTTACGTACATCCTACACCGATAGCTCCGGGTAACTCGGCATTGGTACACATTCGATTCACGGTAAATGATGTTTCAAGCGGTGTCATTACCAACTATGCAGAGGTCAGCGATGCAGAAGATACCAATGGCAACCACCCACCGGATGCAGATTCTACACCTGACAATGACAATACGAATGATGGCAAAGTAGATGACAATGAAATATTTGAAAACGGCGAAAACGATAACGATGAAGATGACCACGACATCGAAGAAATATCTACCGCCGAAGTTGCCTGTGCGCTCGTAGCCTATCCGCAAGCAGATGGCGGTTGTATCGACGAAAATGTATATTTGACTGCCAATGCTATTGGAAATGCAGCGAACTACACTTACGAATGGTCAGGACCAAACGATTTCACGTCACTCAATCCGAACCCCGTCATCGTTGCAGCAGATGCTACCGATGCAGGGACATACACCCTCACGATAACTGACGGAGGATTCTGTGTGATAGAAATTCCGGTAGAAGTAGAGTTGACACTCTGTATCTTACCAATCGAAATGTCGTACTTCAAAGGCACAGAGCAAGATTGCGAAGCGATACTCACTTGGGGCACAGCGACAGAAGAAGGCGTGAGCCACTTCGAGATAGAAGAAAGTACAGACGGTACTACATTTACAGAAATTGGTCGAGTAGATGCGGCAGGCAACTCGGATACTGCCAACGATTACAGCTACATAGATACCAATTTGAGCGAAATCAATTACTACCGCCTACGAATCGTAGAACTTGACGGCGCAGTAACCTATTCCGACATATTGACCATACAATCGGCTTGTACTACGGGTGGCGTGTCCATCTCGGATGTCTTCCCGAATCCGGTCGGTTATGGTGTTGTCAATATTCGTTTCAACAGCAATGTTGACCACGAAGACGCACAAGTCATCATCAGAGATATGCTCGGCAGAACGATGATGCAAGTACCCTTCACGATATTTGAAGGTACAAATCTCATCACAGTTGACCCAAGCAGATTACCCGCAGCCACCTACCTCATTACGGTACAAGGCAACGGATGGTACTCACAGACAATGCCGTTTGTGAAATTAGACGAATAAAGTTTAACTGAATTGGATAGATGAACGCGCTTCGAAACTTAGGTTTCGGGGCGCGTTTTTTTAATGCTTAATAGACTTTATTTAGAAATATTTTGTATGCAGCTAACACTGTCTTTTTCCGATACTCTTCTCCTATTTTTCGCTCCGTACCGTAGGATATGCAGCTCAAAATGAGGCTTGATTATCGAAAAAATACAAAATTCCATGCATACAAAATATTTCTAAATAAAGTCTAATGCCTAACGATTAATGGTTTATTTCTTTCTGAAAATAGAAAAAGCCGTAGAGAAAATTCATGAATTTTCTCTACGGCTTTTTTATGCCGACCAAAAACGCATTGCAATGTAGAGACACGATTAATCGCGTCTGTGCATTGCAACTAAAATGGATGATGGTCTAAAGTTTTGGTTCTTTGACAAATCCGGTGAAATGAATAATAATTTGGGCGTATCCCCCTCCTTACCAGTCGGGGGTCGGGCTATCCGGCACTCTCTCCACTCTCGCTATCGCTCCGTTACGTTCAAACAACACCTACTATCCCTTACGCAAGAAACGAGCAACCACTGAATTTGTCAAAGAACCAAAGTTTTTTAATACAGTTCATCCTTGTTATAATGGAAAGGGGATAATAGCCCTTTTAGTGAGCGCAAGAGGAGTCGAACCCCATTTGTTTCAATCCTTGTTATAATGGAAAGGGGATAATAGCTTCGTAAGCACGATGTTGAACGTCACCTTCGTCGGGTTTCAATCCTTGTTATAATGGAAAGGGGATAATAGCTGATACTAAGGTGAATGTTGATTATAAGCTAACCGTGTTTCAATCCTTGTTATAATGGAAAGGGGATAATAGCAGTTCGGGGTATTCACTGCAACACAATTTTCATCGTGTTTCAATCCTTGTTATAATGGAAAGGGGATAATAGCGACCTTGACAATCCTGAATTTGTTGCATCCGACTTGTTTCAATCCTTGTTATAATGGAAAGGGGATAATAGCGATACAATTATCAAAAAAGAAATGTACGAAGAACACAGTTTCAATCCTTGTTATAATGGAAAGGGGATAATAGCCACAATAAGCCCAAAAACACACCACAAAGGAAAAAAGTTTCAATCCTTGTTATAATGGAAAGGGGATAATAGCTTAATTTCAAAAAACTTCCATCTCCCCTTGACTTTTGTTTCAATCCTTGTTATAATGGAAAGGGGATAATAGCTCCAAAACACATTCAATGGAGTACCTGTCCTACTTCGTTTCAATCCTTGTTATAATGGAAAGGGGATAATAGCCTGCCGACAGAGGGCAGACTCGATTTATATACAGATAGTTTCAATCCTTGTTATAATGGAAAGGGGATAATAGCAAAAATGCAATTAAATACAGCGATACAGCCTACGACGTTTCAATCCTTGTTATAATGGAAAGGGGATAATAGCAGCGAGAAATGACGCATATCTCGCAGGGGGCGACCGTTTCAATCCTTGTTATAATGGAAAGGGGATAATAGCCTAATGAAATACAGTATCAAGGCAATGGTGATACTGGTTTCAATCCTTGTTATAATGGAAAGGGGATAATAGCCCGTCATCCCGGACATCTACGTGAAAGAAGGTGTCGTAGTTTCAATCCTTGTTATAATGGAAAGGGGATAATAGCATGATGTCGTGTTTGTCCGCTTGTATGATGGATGCGTTTCAATCCTTGTTATAATGGAAAGGGGATAATAGCAGTTAATGGGCAATGGCATTGGGTTTTAGATAATCCGTTTCAATCCTTGTTATAATGGAAAGGGGATAATAGCACAGATTTACATTTTTTCGATTGACTCATAATTCTTGTTTCAATCCTTGTTATAATGGAAAGGGGATAATAGCAAACGTAACGATGAAGTTACGGTAACTTCTACCGTCAGTTTCAATCCTTGTTATAATGGAAAGGGGATAATAGCCTGATAATCTCCAATTGTGATATTATCAGTACTGAGTTTCAATCCTTGTTATAATGGAAAGGGGATAATAGCAAAATGGTTGCAAAACAAATCTACCTATCACTTATGAGTTTCAATCCTTGTTATAATGGAAAGGGGATAATAGCCCTTTCATTCGGTCAATTCTTTATATGAAAACCCTCGTTTCAATCCTTGTTATAATGGAAAGGGGATAATAGCTGAACAAGCTAATAACAGATTTTACCCCAACAAGCAGTTTCAATCCTTGTTATAATGGAAAGGGGATAATAGCAAGTCTCATCATTGAACGTTGCAGTTTCGTAACACGGTTTCAATCCTTGTTATAATGGAAAGGGGATAATAGCGGATATTGGTAAGCCGTTCCCGAAATATAAGGGATGGTTTCAATCCTTGTTATAATGGAAAGGGGATAATAGCTTCGGTTTATTTAGGTACTTGTGATTGTAAGTTAGAGTTTCAATCCTTGTTATAATGGAAAGGGGATAATAGCTGGCAATAGTGCATTCAGTGCCTTCATGAGCAATTTGTGTTTCAATCCTTGTTATAATGGAAAGGGGATAATAGCAAAAAATGGTTTCAGAATTAAAAGCCAATGCACCCTCGTTTCAATCCTTGTTATAATGGAAAGGGGATAATAGCCGGAAGCCGATTGGCAAGAAATGAAACCGGGTATATACGTTTCAATCCTTGTTATAATGGAAAGGGGATAATAGCGATTTCGTGATGGAGTACAAGGGGTGTTCCGAAGAATGTTTCAATCCTTGTTATAATGGAAAGGGGATAATAGCAACGCTCCAACAAGACAAAGCCATGACAAAGGAAAAGTTTCAATCCTTGTTATAATGGAAAGGGGATAATAGCTTTTCGGAGCTGCATTCAAGACAGCCGAGCAAATTTTGTTTCAATCCTTGTTATAATGGAAAGGGGATAATAGCCTGTATTTGCAAATACAAAGGATAATTTATTTCTGTGTTTCAATCCTTGTTATAATGGAAAGGGGATAATAGCCAGTGTAAACGGTACATCTGAAATACTGGATACTGCATGTTTCAATCCTTGTTATAATGGAAAGGGGATAATAGCCAGGAATGATAGACGGGTCAGCTTGAATAGCTTTGAGGTTTCAATCCTTGTTATAATGGAAAGGGGATAATAGCTGCAAAATACAGATTTACTATACACAACTACAATGGTGTTTCAATCCTTGTTATAATGGAAAGGGGATAATAGCGTCCGCATTGTTGTGGATTCTGCTTTGACCGCCCAAGTTTCAATCCTTGTTATAATGGAAAGGGGATAATAGCACTATTCATATACAGGGTGTTTTGATTTAAATGAGAGTTTCAATCCTTGTTATAATGGAAAGGGGATAATAGCGTGTACCTGTACTACGCACATATCGAAAACTTAGGAGTTTCAATCCTTGTTATAATGGAAAGGGGATAATAGCAAAATTCATCTCGCCTTTAAACGAGTTTTCATTTTGTTTCAATCCTTGTTATAATGGAAAGGGGATAATAGCATCAAGCGATTTCTACGCAAACACGCCCCTACCCTACTGTTTCAATCCTTGTTATAATGGAAAGGGGATAATAGCCACGATAGCCGGCTACACAGAGGACATCCGAACTCAGTTTCAATCCTTGTTATAATGGAAAGGGGATAATAGCTGATGTTCTTTCCATGACAGGCAATTCGCAAATGTGGTTTCAATCCTTGTTATAATGGAAAGGGGATAATAGCCGTAACAATCGCGGTGGTCAGCGAAATATCAACGGGGTTTCAATCCTTGTTATAATGGAAAGGGGATAATAGCCGAGATGCCAAAGGCAACGCCTACGGTTGCACCGAAGTTTCAATCCTTGTTATAATGGAAAGGGGATAATAGCGGAAGTTGACAATCATTGGCAATGTTATCTTAGTGAGTTTCAATCCTTGTTATAATGGAAAGGGGATAATAGCTTTTTTATTTTTAATTTAGGTGCATAAGTAAGATGGGTTTCAATCCTTGTTATAATGGAAAGGGGATAATAGCTTAAAGCCCTGCGCGACTTTGTCCAAAATCATACCGCGTTTCAATCCTTGTTATAATGGAAAGGGGATAATAGCGGTGTACGATTTTTTTTGAGAAAATAATAAAACTCGTTTCAATCCTTGTTATAATGGAAAGGGGATAATAGCTGGGTAAGAAGTGTTTGGACGAATTGAAAGCCAAAATGTTTCAATCCTTGTTATAATGGAAAGGGGATAATAGCAATATATGACCCATTTCATGTAACAAAACAGTCCAGTTTCAATCCTTGTTATAATGGAAAGGGGATAATAGCCTTAGATCATTCAGATATCGTAGAAGCATTAATGTAGTTTCAATCCTTGTTATAATGGAAAGGGGATAATAGCCCGATTGGCACTTGCGGAAAGACAGCCCAAAAATAAAGTTTCAATCCTTGTTATAATGGAAAGGGGATAATAGCTTCACGGCTTAATACTATGTAGTTTTTTCGTGGGTCGTTTCAATCCTTGTTATAATGGAAAGGGGATAATAGCGTTGATGCAAAAAATATGAATAGTCCATCATACCAAGTTTCAATCCTTGTTATAATGGAAAGGGGATAATAGCCTCATACCGTTTTTCAACGAAATGTGAGTACGTGGAGTTTCAATCCTTGTTATAATGGAAAGGGGATAATAGCCGCCGCTTTCATCGGTATCGAGTACATATACTATCAGTTTCAATCCTTGTTATAATGGAAAGGGGATAATAGCTATTTTTGATTTTCTGAAAATTGAAATAATGAGAATGTTTCAATCCTTGTTATAATGGAAAGGGGATAATAGCAGCGAGTGCCGCGAATATCGAAACGCCAAGCACGACGTTTCAATCCTTGTTATAATGGAAAGGGGATAATAGCAGCGAGTGCCGCGAATATCGAAACGCCAAGCACGACGTTTCAATCCTTGTTATAATGGAAAGGGGATAATAGCACCCCGTAGATGAAAACGGAATAGTGGAGCATGACGGGTTTCAATCCTTGTTATAATGGAAAGGGGATAATAGCAATTGTTTCTGACTGAAATAATGCGACTGATAGCCTGTTTCAATCCTTGTTATAATGGAAAGGGGATAATAGCTACTCTACTTTCTCTGTAGGTAACTGTCTCCCAAGATGTTTCAATCCTTGTTATAATGGAAAGGGGATAATAGCTGGTGGGATACCTCTTACTGTTGTTTCAATGAAATGTGTTTCAATCCTTGTTATAATGGAAAGGGGATAATAGCCTTACAACATCTCCCTCACTTGAAACCCATTGAATTTCGTTTCAATCCTTGTTATAATGGAAAGGGGATAATAGCCCGAAACGCCTACGTCTTATGACCGTGGCGTAGTGGGTTTCAATCCTTGTTATAATGGAAAGGGGATAATAGCTCATTAATTGCGTCTTTTTCATATTGCAAAAAAGTTGTTTCAATCCTTGTTATAATGGAAAGGGGATAATAGCAATGAATGACGGCTTCTATCCAATTCAAATCAAGTTGTTTCAATCCTTGTTATAATGGAAAGGGGATAATAGCTTCAGTATCAATGTAAGAGAAGAATTTCCAGAAAAAACGTTTCAATCCTTGTTATAATGGAAAGGGGATAATAGCAAGACTTCTTGAAGAAAAATAAACCGCCGCAAGGCAGTTTCAATCCTTGTTATAATGGAAAGGGGATAATAGCCGACTTACCGTGCATGTCCACGCCGTCTACGCAAATGTTTCAATCCTTGTTATAATGGAAAGGGGATAATAGCCGATATGCGCTTCGTCCAACCGGACGAGTACATCCCGTGTTTCAATCCTTGTTATAATGGAAAGGGGATAATAGCAATCTATTTCAAATGAAAATACACATAGGCATAATGTTTCAATCCTTGTTATAATGGAAAGGGGATAATAGCCAAGAAAAATCGCCTCAAGGCGAAAAATGGAATCAGGTTTCAATCCTTGTTATAATGGAAAGGGGATAATAGCGGTAGTCAGTGGTTTTATATTTACCCCTATCCGTCATGTTTCAATCCTTGTTATAATGGAAAGGGGATAATAGCAGTCATCTTGTTTACCCGGCACGTCGTAACACATGCTGTTTCAATCCTTGTTATAATGGAAAGGGGATAATAGCAGAGATAACAAATCGGATTACCCCCCGATACAGTTACCGTTTCAATCCTTGTTATAATGGAAAGGGGATAATAGCCCCAATGAAGATACGAAAACAGTGGAAAGAAAAATGCGTTTCAATCCTTGTTATAATGGAAAGGGGATAATAGCAACAATCAGAAACATACGATACAGGTGTACACCTATGTTTCAATCCTTGTTATAATGGAAAGGGGATAATAGCCTTCACCGAAGCGGCTATTCGCGCGGATATTGGCGGTTTCAATCCTTGTTATAATGGAAAGGGGATAATAGCCCGTATATTGTGCCAAGATAATACAAATCAATTAGTTACGCAACATTTTGAAATATTAAAATCAAAAAAACAATACGTCAAAGAACACATTTTAGGACGTTTTTCATCAAAATTCGGAAACGTAACTAATTGGTATCCAATAGATAAAGAGCGGTTTTGGGTACACCCCAAAATAACTTTGCACCCGGAAACCCAAACGGATTCCAACAAAAATAAATATAAGATTATTAGGACAACGAAAAAAAACATCCTAATATTGTACTATTCACACAAAATAAAATCGCAAGCGATGCCAACCCCTAACAAGTTCCATATTTGAACTTGCGCTTGAAACTTGAACTTAAATATGAGTTTACCCAACATCCGCGTCAGTGTCGATGCTGTCGTATTTGGCTACGATTCCAAAGAAGGACTTTCAGTACTGCTCATCAAACGCAAAGTCGCGCCTCATCTGGGCGAGTGGGCATTGCCGGGCGGTTTGGTACTCGAAGCAGAATCGCTCGAAACGGCGGTACACCGCGAATTGCGCGAAGAAACGGGCATCACGGTCAGCTATCTGGAGCAACTCTACACCTTCGGCACACCCGGACGCGACCCGCGCAATCGCGTGATCACGGTGGCATATTACGGCTTGGTGCGCCAAGCCAAATTTGACCTTTACGCCGCCACCGATGCCGCCGATGCCAAATGGTTTCACACCAACAAAATCCCAAAACTCGCCTTTGACCACCAAGAAATCCTCGACATCGCCGCCGCCCGATTGCGCAGCAAACTCTCCTACGAACCCGTTGGCTTCGAGCTACTCGACGAAAAATTCCGCTTCTCCGACCTGCACAAACTCTACGAAATCGTCTACGGACGCCAAATAGAACGCCGCAATTTCAAAAAAAAATTCCTACAACTCGACATCCTCGAACAACTCTCCGAAAAGGTCAGCCAAGGCAGAGGCAGACCCGGTGCGCTATTCAAATTTGACCAAAAAAAATACTTCGCATTGAAACAAAGAGGCATGTTATTCCAAATAACGTAAGGGGCTAATGAATGAATGAATGAATTTTGAATGAATGAATCATTCTTAACTAAAAGTGTTTTTCGATTCAAAATTCATTCATTCAAAATTCAAAAATTCATTCATTATATTTTTTTATGTGTAAAAAATACACAAAATAACTTGCATGCTATTCTTTTTTCATTTAAATTTGTGTAAAAAATACATAAATTATGAAATTTTTAAATCTCGATACCCAATTCCAACCCTTTGGGACATCCATCCAATTTGAGCAATTTACCTTCAGTGGAGGTGAGCCACACATTCAAATAAAAGACACCATAACTGCAAATGATGAAATCACAATCACCACTCGCATCCGTGAATTTAACAACGTCGGTCATATCCTGCTTGCGGCAGATGCACTGCGGCGTATGGGTGCGAAAAAACTACATCTATTTGTGCCATACTTTCCGGCGTCAAGGCAAGATAGAGTCATGACAGCAGGCGAGGCATTGAGCGTGAAAGTCTATGCTGATGTGTTCAATTCGGTAGGATTTGACAGCATTACGATACTCGACCCACATTCCGAAGTGACCAGCGCATTATTGGAAAATGTACGTATCATTGACAACCACAAATTTGTCGCCCAATGTCTCGAAGGAATGACCGACTATGCGCTCATTTCGCCCGATGGCGGCGCATTAAAAAAGATATATCGACTCGCTCAATACCTTGATAATCAAACAATTATAGAATGTAGCAAACACCGCGATGTCAAAACAGGCAACCTAAGCGGCTTCGCTGCCTACACCGATGATTTACAAGGCAAAACCTGCGTCATCGTAGACGATATTTGCGATGGCGGCGGTACATTTCTCGGCTTGGCAGACGAGCTGAAACACAAAAATGCAGGTGATATTTACCTCATCGTCACACACGGTATTTTTAGTAATGGTTTTGATAAATTGAATGAAAAATTCAAAAAAATATACAGCACAAATTCCTTTAGTACGATAAAAAATAAAGCACTCATACAGATACCAATAACCCTGACCATGATTAATTTTGAATGAATAAATTTTAACTGGACTTTGAAAATTAGGTAATCAGGATAATATATTACCTTTCAGATAAATATAAATTAAATTATTGATAATATAAATTAATAATAATATTTATTTAATAATTTGGTAATCAAGATTTTATTCCAATTACCCAATCACCCGATGTCCAAAGTCCGGAACTTTAAATTCTATTAAAAATTAAACTTTGGTTAATTGTAAAATCAAGCAATTCTTTTTTATAAAATTTAACTAAAAAATATATTATGATTATTATTATAGAAGTAGTTATTTTAATTTTAAGGATAATATCAGATTTATGTAGCAGTGAACCAGATGAAAACTAATCGCAAAACTTAATCACATGCGACTAACCTTTTTTAGGAACTACAACACAACGAAGCTACAACACAACAACACCAATAATTATGGATTTTTATCTAAATACAGACAACTCATTCAAGCGACTTTTAGTATCAAGAATATACAGTTATTTAATTTCTTTCACTTAGAATAATACAAAAAATATAATTCGCTTGTCACCGCTTACGATTTCGATAATACGGTGTACGATTTTCACGGAAAAGGACACAGATTTAATGATATGATTGAATTGCTGCGAAAGCTAAAATCTATCAATTATTACCTGATTATTTTTACGGGAAATGAGGACACCAAATTTGTGAAATCCTACTGCGAAAAACACAAAATTCCCTACGATGCCATCAATGAAAATCCACCTTTTTTCAAATCCAATCCCAGAAAAATATACTTCAATGCGCTGCTTGACGATAGAGCAGGTTTGGCGCAAGTTTATCACGAATTAAATCAGTTAATCCGAGTACTTAGTTCTACGTTTTATATTTAACAGGGAACAAAGTACAAAGAACAACGGACTCAAAACGTTAAAAATGAATACATTACATTTATCAGATGGTTACAAAGTAGACCATAGAAACCAATATCCCGAAGGCACCGAACTCGTTTACTCCAACTGGACACCTCGAAAAAGTAGGGTAGAGGGCGTTGAGAAAATCGTCTTTTTCGGCTTGCAATATTTCATTAAAAAATACTTGCAAGAGGAATTTGACCGCAACTTTTTCGGTCGCCCAAAGGCGGAAGTTGTGCGCCAATACAGCCGCAGAATCAGCAATTATCTCGGCGCAGACATCAAGTATGAACACGTCGAAGCTCTACACGATCTGGGCTACCTGCCTGTCGAAATCAAGGCACTGAAAGAGGGAACTCTCGTGCCGATTAAGACGCCGATGTTTACGATTAAAAATACGCTACCGGAGTTTTTCTGGGTCACAAATTTTCTCGAAACTATCATGTCGTGTATTATGTGGCTGCCTTGTACGAGCGCGACCACGGCATTTGAATACAAAAAAATCCTCAATCGTTATGTCGATTTGACGGGTGGCGATTCGGATTTTGTGAATTTGCAGGGGCATGATTTCAGCTTTCGCGGAATGGCAGGTTTGGAAGCAGCAATGATGAGCGGTGCGGCGCATTTGCTGAGTTTTACGGGAACGGATAGCATCCCTGCAATTGATTTTTTGGAACAATATTATCACGCAGATTCCGATAAAGAAGTGGTCGGACTAAGCGTACCCGCTACCGAACATTCAGTGATGTGTATGGGCACGGAACTCAATGAAATCGAAACCTTCAGACGCTTGATTAATGAGGCTTATCCAAGTGGAATCGTGAGTATCGTCTCCGACACTTGGGATTACTGGAAAGTGATAACGGAGTACATTTCGACCTTAAAAAATGACATCCTAAAACGCGACGGAAAAGTCGTCATTCGACCCGATTCTGGCGACCCGGTGAAAATCATTTGCGGCGACCCCGACGCCACGCCCGGCACGCCCGAATATAAAGGTTCGGTCGAATGTCTGTGGGAAACATTCGGCGGCACTACCTCCGAAAAAGGCTACAAACTCCTCGACCCACACATCGGTTTGATTTATGGCGATAGCATCACCTTAGCACGTTGCGAAGCGATATGTAAACAATTGGAAGACAAAGGTTTTGCCTCTGCGAATGTCGTCTTTGGCATCGGTTCATATACCTATCAATACGTGACCCGCGACACCTACGGATTTGCCATGAAAGCCACTTACGGCGAAGTAAACGGCAAAGGCAGAGCCATTTTTAAAAACCCAAAAACAGACGATGGTACAAAGAAGAGTGCAAAGGGATTAATCAGAATCGACGGCGAAAACGGACGCATCACCCAAATGCACGACGAAGCAACTTGGGCAGAAGAAAAAGGCGGCATGTTGCAAACCATTTATAAGGATGGGAAGCTGCTACGTGAAGTAAGTTTGAGTGAAATACGAGCTTTAATGGACATTCAAATGAAGCATGAAACCCGTAGCACGGCACTTCCAGCCCGTGTCGCACACACATAATGGAAAAAATTATTCATTATTCATTATAAGGTCGCACTGAAATAAGGGAAGACGAAAAAAATAATCTACCCGTCTGAATTGTTCTTTTTCTTATATGTTTCACTAAATCTTCCTTAGTGAAAGAAAATAAATAACTTCTTCATTTGGGGTAGATTATTTTCTTCCTCTTCCCTAAGAATATTATCCATTATAAAAACTACCGAATCACGCCCACCGTTCCAAGCTCTACGCCCAGTGCTTCGCGCATTTCGTTGAGTTTCTGTTGTATTTTCAACAAATACAAAAGTTCGTCCGGTGCGGCGGTTTTAAACTTCTCTTTATTCTTCTCACACAAACCGCATACCTTCTTGAATTTGAAGCGTTTAACGCCTATTTTCACATCATTCACATAATTTTTATCGGGCATTTCTTGGGTTTGGAGAGGGTGCTGCAATTTATCTTCCCAATTGCTGCTATACTCATGCGGCAGGTGTGTGAGCGCGATAGCGAGTTGGGTAATATTAGGGTCACTGTGATTTGTAAAATGCTGTGGTGAAAGCGTTTGTTTATTGCGAAGCACCTCATAAGCCTCCGAAACAACCTGCTGACAAAGCGGATCCGCAAACTCCTCCATCACATCCTCGATACTCGCCAAAACATAGGCAGCCACCGTCATTTCCTCCTCCAAAATCCGGTCGCCAAACTCTACGATAAGTCGCACGATGTCTTTCTCTTGAAATTCATCCGTCAGTTCGC
>Ga0209595_100102_pt1 | contig 29132 bp, 23 predicted proteins | sample Porto_4metaG_FD_187427 | JGI IMG/M metagenome (GOLD analysis project Ga0209595, IMG submission 187427) | Marine algal microbial communities from Porto, Portugal - Porto_4 metaG (SPAdes) (version 2) | ecosystem: Host-associated > Algae > Red algae > Unclassified | place: Portugal: Porto... | reverse complement strand
TTGTCTAAGGATTTTTTGAAAGCCGCACATAGCCTTAGCACAGCCTGTCCCGAACCCCGATTCGGGATAAGGATTTCAAAGGATTCTTAGACGGAAAAAAGACGAGTATAATGGCACATGTTATTTATTTTCTTTCACTAATTGAACGTAGCACGGTGCTTATAGCCCGTGTCATGCGAACTTGTGGTATGCGGCACGGGCTGGAAGCACCGTGCTACGTTGAGCTAATTCACAAATTTACAAAGAAATAAAGGAAAGTAAAACCGTTCATTTTTTGATTAACAAAACTTTAGTGAAAGAAATTAAATAAGATGTCCCATAATGCGAAGTATTTTTTTTGTATAAGGATTTTTTGAAAGCCGCACATAGCCTTAGCTACGTAAGGATTTCAAAGGATTCTTAGACGAAAAAAAGACGAGTATAATGGCACATGTTATTTAATTTCTTTCACTAAGTGAAAGAAATTAAATAAGATGTCCCATAATGCGAAGTATTTTTTTTGTCTAAGGATTTTTTGAAAGCCGCACATAGCCTTAGCACAGCCTGTCCCGAACCCCGATTCGGGATAAGGATTTCAATGGATTCTTAGACGGAAAAAAGACGAGTATAATGGCACATGTTATTTAATCTCTTTCACTTAGCATGAAACAGGAGCAGATTTAACGGATTAAATGGACTTATAACAATAAAAATCCGTGTAAATCTATTTAATCCGTTAAATCTGCGTTCTATCTTGGAATTTGGAATTTTCCCACTGATGCAACGCAAAAATTGGTTCGTATTTCTTCTTATTGTTCAGTGTATTTTGCTGTTCATTGCGTTTTATGATGCGTTTGTACATTCGGGTGATTATATGTTCCTGAATCGTGCAGATGGCTTCAAAAACTACCACACTTTTCACGCCTATCTCAACCAAGCCAATAGTGCCGGATGGTGGAAGTTCGAACAAATGAACTACCCCTTCGGCGATTACATTTTTTTTACGGACAACACTCCCCTACTCGCCCTGATTGTCAAATTCTTTTCCCGATACATTTACGATATTTCTGCTCATGGCATCCTGATTATCAATTGGTTTTGTATATTCAGTGTATTATTAAGTACGGTTTTATGCTGGAAAATACTCTCCAAATTCATTCGCCACGAATGGATGATTTTCCTATTTAGTCTCTGTTTTGTTTGGCTCAATCCACAACTTATGCGCCTCGCTGCCGGACATTATAATTTGTCATTTTCATGGCTGATATTGCTCACATTTTGGTGGCTCATTCGACTCGTTGAAACGCCGCCCAATGAGCGCAAAAAACGCATTCGATATAGTATTTACCTTTTTTTAACCATCGTTTGTGGGGCATTTTTGCATTTGTACTATGCGATGTTATTGAGTGTTATTGTCGGTGGATTTTTCTTGGCGTGGGCATTTTCCAAACGGAAAAATCGCAAATCGGTTGCATTATATTTAGTTTGGGGAATGGGAATTGCGGCAGCAGCATTGGGCGCAGTATTGGGCATCATTCGAGCAATTGACGGATATTATCCAATACGAAAAGCAACACCTGAAGGCTACGATTATGACTTGTGGCGACTCAATTTTAGGGCATTATTTACAGAACGCGATTGGAATACGATTAAATTTTCGCTCGGTACAGGCGGTTATTTCGACCACGAATCAGGCGTTTATTTTGGTGGGTTTTGCGCCTTTGGCATCACGGTTTTGCTACTCATGTTTTTACTGCGAAGCAGGGAATGGATTTCGCTAAAAAGCATTTTTCCGAAAAATAAACAAACACAAATACTCGCGTTTATTGCCTTCGCTGGCTTGCTTTCGCTCTCTATCGCGTGGGGCGAACGGCATCACTTATTTGGCTCAAAACATATCGTTTTTTACAACATATTCAATCCTTTTCTTTACATTGGTTTAGTGACAGATACGGTGCAGCAGTTTCGATGTTTGGGTCGATTTAGTTGGGTATTTTATTGGTCGGTGAGTTTTGGTTTGCTGTATATATTGCAGCATTATTGGGAAGAAAAAAAGCGTTGGACACGCACTTTGGTCATTATCCTCACTATCTTCGCGCTCATTGATACGGTGGATGTGATTGGTTTTCAGCACCGCACGCATACGCCAAACATATTGACCAATGACCAACACCTCAGCGAAGTAAAAGACTTGGCACAGTACATTCAAGCCGCTGATTATCAGGCGATTTTGCCATTGCCATTTTTTCATAGCGGCTCCGAAGATTACGATTATACGATTGACCCGCCGGAAGATTTTTATCGCTTTTCGATACAATTGTCGCAGGTCACCGCCCTGCCCTGCATGGGCAGTCGCATGTCGCGCACGCCTCCTGCGCATCCGAAAGCGTTTTTTAGTATTTTTTTGGATGAAAAACTGGACGAAAGATTGCGCCGAAAATTGAACGACAAACCCATCCTCACACTCGTACACAAAGCGTACGTGACAGATACGAGTTGGTTGAGTTTGCAAGGAAAAGAACCCGCAACGAGTGTCGTTCACTCTTTTTCAAACACAACGAAAAAACACAATATGATTTTGATTTATGAAAATGAAAAATACGAACTGTATCGGTGGGAAATTGATTGATTCGCTTCGCTGATTGTTACAAAATACTTTTTTGTTTTGCAAAAAAAATACGGAATTAACCATTAATTGGGCAAAATGTTATATGACCTCGTTAGAGGTCGAATATTGATAGAGTTTTTCAATAAAAATATCAAACGAGCCTTTAGGTTCGTAATATGGAGTACCTAAAGGCACTTAAAACAAATTTTCATCCCAAAAAAGCTACCGATATTTTGCACTTAACAGTGCTGCCCAGTTAATAGTCAATTCCGTAAAACAATAACAATTTGATAATAAAACAATCAGCAAAGCGAAGCAATAAAACAAAAGGGCAAACGCATGAAAATTTATTGCTCGAAATATTGAGTACCTAAAGGCACTCGAAACGCATTTTTGATGCTTTTCTACCGATATTTTGTTCCTAATGGAACATTTTGAACGTATTTGATGCCTCGTTAGAGGCAAAATATTGGTAGCACTTGGATAAAGAACTTATTATCATTGCTCCATAGGAGCAAAATATTTTCGTGCGTTTGCCCTTATAAAACAATCAGCGAAGCGAAACAATAAAACAATCAATCTTGCAAACTTTAGACCTTGTACTACCATGTTATAATCCGCTGCCCGATTGGGAGCGTGTGGTCGTACAATCTGTGCAGGAAATACAAGCACAACTCATTGATATAGAGATAGTTCTATTTATTGTAAATGATGGTTCTGTCGAGGGAATTGAGGCGGCGCATATTGATTTTATCCGAAAAAACATCAAGCAGTTCAATTACATTCATTACGAAAAAAATCACGGAAAAGGCTATGCACTTCGCAAGGGAGTTGCCGCCGGAAATGGTGATTTTTGCATTTATACAGACATTGATTTTCCTTATACTGATGATAGTTTGGTTGCCCTGTTTCATCGCCTCAATGATGCTGATGCAGAGGTGGTTGCAGGTGTGCGCAATGAGGCGTATTATGCAGGAGTGCCTGTATTTCGTCGGCGATTGTCAAAGGCTTTACGCTATCTACTCAAACGATTTTTTAGACTGCCCATCAGCGATACACAGTGCGGCTTGAAGGGTTTTAGCAATGCCGGACGCAAGATTTTTTTAGAAACAAGTATTAATCGCTATCTTTTTGATTTAGAATTTATCCATTTGGCAGCGCAGTATTTTCCCAAAAAAATTGCGCCCATAAAGGTGACTTTAAAGCCAAATATTGTATTTTCTGCTATGAATATCCGACTTTTGTACCGCGAAGGTTTGAATCTTATTTATATTATAATGAAGCGGAAAAAGACGTGAGAATAATTTGATTTTTATGAAAATTACAAAATATAATTCAATGAATATTTTTTCAAATAAAAAAAATGGCAGTGATAAGCATTTCAAAAATACCTGTTATTTCATGTTGGTTTGCTTATTTATTTTTTCCTGCAAGCAAGACCCACTTAAAGGTTTTACGACAGACGAAGATGGTTTCACCTATAAGCATCACGTCAAAAATAGCGGCAAAAAAGCGACCATTGGCGACCGTGTCGATTACCATTTATACTTCCGAAAAGAAGACAGCATACTGGCGAGTTCGCGCGAACAAAAATTGCCGATTAGCTTGGTTTTGCCCGAAGGAATGGAGGAAAATCTACTGCTGCGCTCAATTACCAAAATGGCGGCGGGCGATAGCCTGACTATCATGCGCGAACGCGATTCTATCGACATGCCGCTTCCGCCGGGCTTCGAATCCGGTGATTTGGTATTCGTCGATATTGCCCTATTGGATGTCAAAAGCGAAGCAGATGTTGCTGCCGCAAAGACTGCCTTACTCACTACTTTTGAAGCCTCTGAAAATGGCTTTTATTTCAAAAAACATATCGAAAACAATGGACAAATCGCCCGCGCAAACGACGGTCTTAGTTTTGATATGGATTTGAAAAAAGGCAAACTTGTCGTCTTTACTACCCGTGAAAATGAGCCGATAAAACATCGCTTTTCCGAAGATATGTACGAGACGAATGAAAGTCCGATAATGGAAATGCTCAGTCAGATGTCTGCCGGAGACAGCACGACGCTACTCATCGAAGCCGATTCTATCGCCTACCAACTGGATCCACAATGGGGTTTTCAGCCCGGCGATTTGGCGACTTTTGACATCGTAGTACGCGAGGTAAAAACCAAAACCCAACTCGATGCCGAACAACGCGAACTCGACAAACAAGCCGATAAAATCAACAACAATACCCTCGCTGCCATCAAAAAATACAACGCAGGTACGCTCGAAGTAGAAACTACTGCAACCGGTCTAAAATATCATATTATTGAGCAAGGCAATGGCGAAAAACCGAACACAGGCGACTTGGTGACAGTCAATTATAGCGGTCATTTGACAGACGGCAAGCAGTTTGATAATTCATTCAAACGTGGTCAGCCGTTTCAGTTTCCGCTTGGGCAAGGGCGCGTGATTCCGGGTTGGGATGAAGGCTTTGCGATGCTTCCGGTTGGCACGAAAGCTTACTTGTTTATTCCTTCCATATTAGGTTATGGCGCACAAGGAATGTTGCCGGATATTCCCGAAGATGCCGAGTTAATCTTTTACATCGAATTGCTAAATACCACTAGTAAATAATGGTTAATGGTTAATGGTTAATGAATGATTTTCGCTACGCGAAAATACACATATTAATCATTATACATTATACATTAATCATTAATCATTACCCCCCGTATTGCTTCGCTCATTTGGCGGATTGAAATTGCACCCGTATAGTTGCCGAATAGGTTGATATGCGGGTGTTTTTTTTGTAGAATTTCGTCTATTTCAAATAGGTTTTCGTGGAGCTGTGGGGAGTAAACGGGGATGCCTTTTTCCCAACGAAAAACGGTGTAATCCAGTAGCTCTCCTTGAATGTCAAACAAGGTATCGAGTTCGCTGACAACCAAATTTTTAAGGTCAATATCTGCCCCATTCATTAGAGAAAGGTTGGGCGTATCGTCGCGCATGATACACGTTAGGCTGACCACAGATTCATCCGTGACTCGTTGTGGAAAAATACAGGAATTGAACAGCACACCGAGTATCGTGAGTCCTTCATTTCGCGGAATGAGGCAACCAAATCCTTCCTTGAATTTTTTAAGGTCATTTTTATTAAAAAACAATGTCGTAGAGATAATCGGCGTGTAATGAATTTGCGTTAGCAAATTATTTATTTTATCCGAAAAAAAATGTACTGCGGCGTATGCAGGAATTGTTATAATAAATTGATTTTCAGCATTTTGTATGTCTTCTCTCGTCGCTTCGATAGCGTATTGAATGTGGTCTTTGAGGTGTTCGCTAAGGGCGTCAATCAAGGCTTGCATACCACCCAAAAAGCTCTGTGTGCCTTGTGCGTTTTTGGGCTTTTGAGGGGTGTTTTTTGTGCGTTCTTTACGCCACTTTCTGAGTGCCTTCGGCAAAAAAGGAGACGCCCCAATATGCGTTGCCAAGCCGCCTAAAACCGCCGGAAAACTCATCGCCGGAAGTGGTGCGCCATAGATGCCGCCCATTGCCGGTTCGAGCAATTGACGAGTAAATGTATCGCCGAAATACGCTTGTCCGAAATCTTCCATCGTATGTATAGCTGCGCGGTGTGGCGTGAGCATTCGCCGCCCAATGCCCAATGTTTCGAGTAGCGAAAAAGGGTATCGACGCAGCTTTTTTTGACGGACGAAATAACGGGCTTTCGCTTCTTTTTTCGGTGCAATAATTTCTAAGTTGAGGTCGTCACATATTTCCTGCAAAGCAGCGCACCAAAGGAAGCCATTAGCAGCTTGTTCGGCGATGCCATAAGGTGTGGTTTGTGTACCAAGCACGCCGCCCGTGCGATTCGCTTTTTCAATAATCTTAAACGGAATACCCCTCTTTTTTAGGTAAAAACCACAGACTAAACCCGCGATTCCTGCACCTATGATGTGGTAAGTTTTATCTTTTTGAATAGGTTTTCCTAAGAAGGAAGTAAGCCGATTCTTTATTTGCTTTTCTTTCATTTCATCTAAAATAAACACCCTTTAGTCCAACAAAATTAGCATTAAAAAGGATATGAAGTACATTGAATGTATAAATTCTACGTAATACAGATAACTTGTCTCGACGAATGACAGTATTCTTGTTTGTATTAGGGGAAAAAAAGAGTCGTTTTAATAATACGCAATATATTGTCTTTTAGACTTTCGAGTAGTTTACTCGTCTGGCATTTTTGGTTCTTTGACAAATCCCGTGATTGTTCGTTTTTCTGCCTCGCGATTGTTCGTCCCTTGCGTAAGGGATAGTAGGTGTTGTTTGAACGTAACGTAGCGATAGCGGAGTGGAGAGAGTGCCGGATAGCCCGACCCCCGACTGATAAGGAGGGGGATACGCCCAAATTTTCATTCACTTCACTGGATTTGTCAAAGAACCACATTTTTAAGATGTCCGACGACTCAAGTTTATCCTTCAATTTAAAAATCATATTACAAAAATGACTTTTCATTCGCCCTATTGTTTGTATAGGCTGGTCGCGAATACCGTAATGACAGCTAAAGTTGTTATTATGGAGTTTCCATCACCCCTATATATAACACCAAGTACAGACAAGAATGTCTGTGTTACGTTCATACCAAGTCAGACAAGAGTGTCTGTGTTACGCTTTTTACAAATCAAAAAATATGACAAAGATTAACCGTTTTTTACTGCTTGCCTTAGTTGCCACATTTATATTCGGAACTTACGGCTGCAAACGCGATGCACCTCGCATGAATTTTAGTTTTAAGGGCTTTATAGGCGATGCGCTGACGCATATCCCCGCCAGTGCTTCTATGGTAGGACGCATTGATATACAGGCACTTATGGATAAATCGGATTTTGAAGAGATGAAAGACATGGCGTTTTATCGAGATATGGTGAAGGAAGCCGAGAGCGAGAAAAAAATAGTAGCGGAGATGCTCGAAAATCCCGAACTTTCGGGAATTGACCTGTCCGAATTGATGTATTTTTTTGCTGCGCCAACGGAAAATAACAGCAGAGAATCTTTTGGTGGCGTGGTCTGCAAATTGGATGATGCCACACGATTTGGGACGCTGGTCGCTGCGATTGACGGCATGAATATTAAGGAGAAAGAAGGTTATTTTTTGGCAACAGGGAAGGACGATACGGCTATCGGTTGGACGGATGATTTGGCGGTCATCGGTGGCGGTAAAGGGCGTGATTTTGAAAACAATATCGTCAAAATATTTAATACAGAAAAAGATAATTCGATAGCGACTAATCCGGCATTGAAGAAGGCATTTGCCAAGCGACATGATATTTCTGTATGGGCAGGGTCGGATGCGCTGGCAGAATCTGTTTATGAAGATATGCGTCTGCAGTTGAGTTTTATGGGCTTGAAAAAGAAGGATTTGAAAGATAATCATTTCAATAGTTATATTGATTTTGAAGATGGATTTATGTTGGCGGACTCGCGTTATTTGCTTTCAGATGCGCTGGATAAGGAGTTTGAAATGCTGACAGGGAAAGAGGTGACAACGGATTTTACGCCTTATATTCCTGCCGAAAACCTAAACTCCGCAATGAGTATGGCACTGAATTATGAAGGTATTTATAAGAAGCTCAAAGAAAGTGGTATGATGGGTTTGGCAAATATAAGCTTGTCGGGATATGACCTGACGGTGGAAGATATTGCCAAAACTTTTGAGAATGATTTGGCATTCGTAAGTTATAATAATGGTAAGGGTGTTGTACCGAGTGCTTTGTTTATAACGGAGATTAGAGATAAGAAACGCCTTAATCAGTTGTTGGCAATAGGCGAAAAAATGGGTGTTCTAAGCCCTCTCAGCGGCGGCGAGTATCGTATACTGGGTGCAGGTAGTGTTTTCGATAAAATGAGCGGTAAGCGCGGCACAGGCGTCGTGAGGTTGTTGGTGGATGGCGACAGGATGTTTATCACAGACCGGGCGGATATTTTGACGCAGGTCAAACGCGGTAGCTTCGCGCGTGCCGACCGTGTAAGCGGCAAGGCAGCTGTGGTGCTAAAAGGACACACGATGGGCATGTACGTAGATGCAAAAGGTGTAGAGAATATCGCGGAGGAGTTGGACGAAAATTATGTGGAGGATGTTTTGTTTACGGTCAATGCTGATAAGTCTGAAGTAATAGTGAATATGCTGAACAAGAATCAAAATAGCCTCAAAAGCTTCGTTGAAATGATGAATGAGCAGCATGAAAAGGATAATGTAGAGGGGGAAAACAGCTTGTTTAATTAAATTGTATGAATTGGTAGAGAGAATTCATGAATTCTCTCTACCAATCATATTGTTCGATTTTTTTGATTTTCAATGAACTAAATGCCACACTAAAACGTACTATATACACGCAAGCAATTTTTTTAGAAAAAAGTTTTTACAAGACTTGCAAATGTAAAATCTATTGTTGTATATTTGCACTCCGTTAAGCGAAAGTAGCTCAGCTGGTAGAGCACGACCTTGCCAAGGTCGGGGTCGCGAGTTCGAATCTCGTCTTTCGCTCCAATACTTAAAGTGGGTTTGAGCATTACGCCCGAACCCACTTTTTTTTACCACTGCCCGAATGGTGGAACTGGTAGACACGCAGGACTTAAAATCCTGTTCCTGTTATGGGAGTGCGGGTTCGATTCCCGCTTCGGGTACAAAAAGCCTTGTAAATCATAGATTTACAAGGCTTTTTTTCATTCATTGCTAAACTGAACTTTGGTAACTGGGTATTGGATGATTTAAAGTTTTAGACAGAAAAGTCACACAGAGTTCTGGACACTTTTTCTGCCCATTCCTCTCGTTTATCGATTACAATATACTCTAATGTTTCATAATCATGTAGGTTGCTTGATTTTGTCCTGTGTAGATATTTAGAAAATAATTTCCACTAGGAATATTTAATAAATCTATACTTTTTTCAGTATCTATATTATCTAAAATTAGCTGCCCTGTTGTAGAATATATAGCCATCTTATCTATTTGTGCCTCCGTGGAAATATTTACAAATCGACTTGATGGATTAGGGTAAATATTTATTAATTCATTCTCAAACATAGAATTAATTGAAGTCGTCATGTCATTATTACTGTTGAAAGTGGGTTCTTGTATTTTAAAATCTCCCACACCGTTGGGAACTCTCGCGTACCCTTTGTTTAACTCCTGATTAGTATAACTTACAAGATCTATCATGGTTAAGTCTTCATAAAATAATATCAAATCACCCCCTGATTTTTTAATTTTAAAATTGCTGTGGACTCCTTGCTGATGAACATCTCTATCTGCCCATATTATTTGATAAGACTTTGCAGGTATAGTTACTGAGTTTTTAAAGCTCCATTTTTTAGGAAAATCTATATCATTACTTAAATAAAATTTGCGATCTAATGTAATATCCTGATCAGTATTATTATACAACTCTATCCAATCTGGTGTACCACCATCTGGCTCTTGCACGCCATTTGTACTATCACTTTTGGCAACAAACTCATTAATGACTAAATCCCCGATATCATAAGGGTAATCTAATGATGGACACACTACACCTTCATCGATTATTTGTTGATTTAGCCATTCTTTCCTATACCTAATAATCTCCCTAAATGCAGCAGGGTCTGCTACTGATTGATTCTGAGAGTTACTTGATATAATAGCATGGTTATTATTGACAAGTTCATCAATGTAGTCATCATCTAATAAATATTGACTTGTTTCACAGGCTAATGTTAAATAATATTCTTTAATTTCCGGAGTCTCCCATATACTATCTTGGAAAGATACTGGGTCAGGGTTTAGAGTTGGATAAAAGTTTGCACCTGGTAAAGTAAAATTATGATCCCAAGGTAATAAGTATTCTAAATCTTCTTTCTCGCTATAGTACCAGTAATGATTCTCAACTGGATATGAATCAGTTGCTTCTAAAACCGTATTGATAAGTTCAAATTTTAAAAAGGATGTTAAATCAAGATTTTGTATCCTTTCCTTCCAGGGAATAAAAAATTGAGGTGGGAGGAAATCAAAATAATCTCCATACTTTGGAAGGAGACCACCTTTATTCAAGCTTCCTTCATCTGCAAAATGATCTTTAATAAAATAGTTGTCTATCTGTTGAACCAGTACATACACTGATAAAAATTCATCATTAAGGTATACTTCAGCATAGGATGTCCTAGGACTCGGTATGCCTGCCCTTCTATTTATCTCATAAGCAACTCTATCTCGTTGGCGATCTGAGTCTCCAAAACTATTTGATAATCCAAATTTTTTCAGCCCATCAAATTTTTGCCCATCTACATATTCATTAATATCAACCTTCAAAGGTATCTGAGGTGAAGAAAGTGATAAAAACCCTTTAATTCTTAGTCCCACTGAATCAACTTCTTCACCATCAAAGAACATTTTCACTAAGTAATATTCTTTTTCACGATCTTCTGCATCTTGATATAATGTATCTAATAAATCTGGCTCTGTTTCAGAATAGAACCTAATTTCATGGATGATATCGTTACTGAATACCTTGTCTCCCATATCTTGACCAGTGACCAGAGTAGAGCTGGTAATAATACCCATAAAAATAATTACAATTTGTTTCATATTTCGTTTATTTTATTAATTTAAACATTAGGAATTAAATAAATGTACATTCTTCGCGTCGTTATTTTTTCTTTATGCTTTACCAAATTCTCCTTAAAGAACTCGTTATTCGCGTCAAATTTGACTCGTATAAAGAAAAAATAACGGCGTGAAGATGTAAGTGAAAGAAATTAAATAACATGTGCCATTATACTCGTTTTTTTTCCATCTAAGAATCCTTTGAAATCCTTAGACAAAAAAAATACTTCGCATTATGGGACATCTTATTTAATTTCTTTCACTAACGTTTATTATCTTTTATCCTTAAGGAGTGAAAAAACACTGATTTTCAGTGTAGTTAGGGAAGAGGAAGAAAATAATCTACCCCAAATGAAGAAGTTATTTTTTTTATATGTTTGGCTAAATTTGACGCGCATAGCCGAGCTACGTAAGGAAAATTTAGTGAAAGAAATTAAATAAATTGTTCCATAATGCGCCGTAATTTTTTCTTCTAAAGAATTCAAAAAATCGTTGCATAGCCATAGCTACGGAACTATTTTTTGTGTTTTTTAGAAGGGAAAAGAACAAGCATAATGGGGCAAGTTATTTATTTTCTTTCACTAAGGAAAATTTAGTGAAACATATAAGAAAAAGAACAATTCAGACGGGTAGATTATTTTTTTCGTCTTCCCTTAGCAGGCATTTTCAAAATGCCTGCTAACTATACCCTCTGAATCTCAAAGCATTATAAATTTAAGCCCTTAAATAGCTCCTATTTAAAGACGGTTACTCGTTTGGTAATCGAAACATCATCCATAGTAATATGAACCATATAAATACCGTCTGATAAATTAGTTCCATTAATGGGCAGTACATTTTTGCCAGAAAGTGAACCGTAGTTCCTTTCTACAACTACTTGACCCATAGAGTTAATTAGTTGAATATTTACCTCACTAACTGTATTTATATCTAGCTCTACTACCGCTTGGTCAGAGAATGGATTGGGATAAACGTTCACTAAATCATTATGGTAAACATTCTGATTACTAACTATCAAATCACTCAAATGAACTTTGTCAGCATTCATAATTTCACCAGTAGAAGATTTGATAGCCAATGCTATAATGTTTATATTGTTCACGTCGAACATTTCAGGTATCGTATAATTATAGGTAAAGGTTTTAGTATCCCCGTCAAATACTTCTGCTTCGATGCTGTTTTCCGTTCCGTAGTATCCACCCAGTAAGGCACGACCTACATGATCATAGACCATTTGTGAAGCAGGCACAGGGTCTGGTAGCGTGTCAAAAGGAGGCAATGGACCTTCTGCTCCACCGGCAAAAGCATTCGCTTGATTATAGCCATTGCTTGTACCGGTTACACCATCTTCTGTAATAATCACGCTGAAACGCATCTCTTGTGATAGTTGAGTGACAAAGTTAGCTTCTGCAACTACTGTCAACTCACGAGTGGTTTCATCAAATGCGACCGTCTGACTGACTGAAACAGGCGTTCTCTTATTGACTAATTGATTATGGAGACTATCTAAGTTGACTGTAGTTGGAGAAACATTGAAAATAAATCGGCCAATATTACTACTTGGATAGCCTGCAATAGTTTCAGCCATTATGGCATCGTAGGCAGGTACTGTCATTGGGTCACCGTTGTGAACCGCAATACCAATGAATGTTTCAGGATAGTTTTCTTCCATATACTCCATGGCAACTGTACCACTTGGGCAATACTGACACCAAGTACCAGTTGCTTCTTCTACTACTACGTTTTTGGTAGGAAAAGAAGATAAACCAAAAATTGCAGCAGAACTGGTGTTATTGCTCAGGTTACCATCCATTTCACCGTTTGGATTACTTACATTTACAGTATAGTTATAAGAAACTGCCTCCGAAATTGTAATCGGGTCACTCAAGGTAAACTCATAAGCAGTATATGGTGCAACACTCAAACCAGAAAAAGATTCTGTGTAATTATTTCCATCAATAGTCCACTCAACATCAAAAGAGTTCAATTCACTTGCTCCCTCGTTGACGATTGTACTCTTTACATAGACTATATCATCAATTTCGTAATAAGGAGATGCTGCCAAAGCATCAACAGTTATATCAAAAGGTATGGTTTCGATAACTGAAATATTATCTACTAATAGCAAAAATTGGTCATTGGATTGATTTCTCCAAGCTAAGTAAATCGTTTGACCTGCGTAATTTCCCAAACCAGCACTTCTTTCGGTCAAAGTAGAGGATTCAGCATCAATAGAAAAAATCTCCTCGCCTGCCAAAAAGTCATCTACGGTATTTCCTTCAGTTGACACATAAACGCTATAACTTTCAGAAGTACTGATACTAATTGCAACAGCTTCCCATCGTACAATACTACTTGCGGTAACCCCTTCGATAGCTGGAGTCATCATCCAATCGTCTGATTGACCGGGAGGTGAGTACCGAGAGTTACTAACTACTGCTTGATTGCCGTCGCCATCTGCCAAAACCTCATTAAGCGACCAAGCATCATCAAAAATGCCCCCTTCAATATCAGATGTCAGACCGTCCACATCTACTATGGTCATAGGTGCTAAGCCATCATCAAAATCGTGTTCAAAAATGACTTGTGCATTTATTGAACAATAAACAAATGTTAATAAAAAAATAAATAAATTTTTCATAGAAATTTAAGTTGATACAACTCTACTACTATTCGCAAACAATAGTATGTAATAAATTTTAAAAATTAGACTTTATTCCAAAATAAGTTGTATTGCATGGAAATTAGGATTTTTTCGCTAATCGAAGCTCATTTCGAGTCGCATACCCTGCGGTACGGGACGAGAAATAGATGAAGAGTAGCGGAAAAAGACAATTTAGGAACAAGTCAAAATCTGAATTTATTTTTGCGTCGTTCCTTAGGAACTATACTTTGGACGTGAGTTGACATTTATTTTTTTAATAAAAAACTAACTGTCAATCAATAACATATAAAATAATTTATTTTTTGGATGTTTATGAAGCACCCCTTCCAACCAAACGGGCGAAAAATAGAAATTTTAAACTATGCAGAGGTAGCTTATTTTATACATTCAAACCATTGATTATCAAACAATTAAAAACATCACTTTATGGTATTTTTTTGTTAAAAAAAATGTCATACGTCCAAAGTATAGTTAGGAACGAGGCATAAATAAATTAAGTTTTTTGACGCCGTTATTTTTTCTTTTTTAAGGCGTAAAAACCGTGTATAACGAGTTAGGGAAGACGAAAAAAATAATCGACCCGTCTGAATTGTTCTTTTTCTTATGTGTTTCACTAAATCTTCCTTAGTGAAAGAAAAAAAATAACTTCTTCATTTGGGGTAGATTATTTTCTTCCTCTTCCCTTAATACTGTCGGATGAATTTGGTGAACGTAATTTATATGTGTTTACACTTGGCTTAAGTAAGTATAAGACACGTGTTCTTCCATATTAAACCCACTCTGATCTATAAATCATAGTACATATTTCATTGTGAATAGTTTTTTTAATTGCTTTCATAGGGCGAACGAAAAGTCATTTATGTAATATGATTTTTAAATTGAAGGATAAACTTGAGTCGTCGGACATTTTTAAAATGTCAGACGACAATGTCCTGCTATTTTACTGAATAATAAGTTATTACAAGTTAAAATATTTTTTATTATTGCCTGCTTTTTCAGACAAAAACAAAATACCTCTCGTCTGACATTTTAAAAATGTCCGACGAGTAAACTACCCGAAAGTCTAAAAGACAATATATTACGTATTATTAAAACGACTTTTCGTTTCTCCTAACTCGTTAAACAAGAATAAACTTTTTATTTTCTTTAAAAAAAATAACGGTGCAAATATATTTTTAAACGAAGAAATCCCTCATAAAGATATGGCACAAGCCGCACAAAAAAAAACAATATGACTTTTTAATCATTTCCGACTTAAAAGCAGCTAAAATATATGGTGTTGACATTACGAAAAATAACCAAATAGTCAATACTTTATTCATCGTAAATGAAAACAAAACAATAGGAAAAATATATACCGATATTTATGAAAATGAAATTAGGGAAGACGAAAAAAATAATCTACCCCAAATGAAGGAGTTATTTTTTTTATATGTTTGGCTAAATTTGACGCGCATAGCCGAGCTACGTAAGGAAAATTTAGTGTGCCAATGAAATATTTGGTACCTATCCCGACAATCTACTCAATGCCTCTGTACAGCCGCAATACAGTGCCACGATTCCATATATTGTACAATACAAAGAAACCAATTACCAATTTCTCAGTCGCATCGCAGCGACCTATGGCGAGTGGTTTTACTACGATGGTCAGGGCATCACTTACGGCAAACTACCTTCGCCGGGCAGCGTCCAACTCACGCTCGGCAAGGATTTGGACGCCTTTGATTATGGCGTAGAAATGCGCCCGTCCAGTTTCAAAAACCAGTATTACAACTATGAGGAAACCCGCACTTTAGAGGCTTCTTCCAAGAGTTTCAAACCCGGCTGGCTCGACAATTACGGCAAGCAAGCCCTTGACGCTGCCGATAGTATTTTCCCCAACGAAGGCACCAATCCCATCTACCACGACACGCAAAAAGACGCGGTAATCAAGCACCTCACCGAAGCCCATAAATCAGCCATTCTCAGCGACACCACTTTCTTCAAAGGACAGGGTTCCAACTCTGGTATTACGATAGGTTCGCGCATACAAGTCAAGGCGAATAATAAGGTCGGTAAGCAAATCGTACCCGGTTTTGTCGGCAATTTCCGTATCACTGCCATCACCCACCACCTCAATGCCAACAAGGATTACTCCAATACCTTTGAAGCGATTCCGGTCACAGTCACCGCGCCTTTGCTCAATAAAAGCGTTTTTAAACCCGAAGCTGAATCCCAAGTGGCTATCGTCAAAGAAAATAACGACCCCGAAGCACTCGGACGGGTGCGCGTACAATTCAAATGGCAAACGGGCAAGGAAATGACCCCGTGGATTCGCCAAGTCACCAATCATGCAAGTGGCGATAGAGGAACGTATTTTGTCCCCGAATTGGAGGATGAAGTCTATGTGGATTTTGTACAGGGCAATCCCGACCGCCCATACATGCAAGGCGCAGTCTATCACAGCAAAGCCACGCCCGAATATTTCGACAAAGACAATAACCTCAAAGCCATTAAGACTCGTAGCGGACACACTATCCTACTCGACGACAAGGATGGCAACGAAATGATTACGATAAAAGATAAAAACAACAACAAAATCATCCTGAATACCAAAGAGGAATCTATTACGATTTCTGCCCCTAAGAAGATACTGATTGAGTCGGAAGAAATAGAAATGAAGGGCAAAAATATCACCATTTCTGCCAGTAGCGAACTGAAAGAAAAGGGCAATAACGTCACCATAGGCGCGAAGCAAAACCTCAAACTCAGCGGCGATATGGCTGCCGAATTGGTCAGTAATCAAACCGTAGATGTATCGGGCAAAACGAGCGTAAAAGTGGCGAGCGATGTGAGTACCGAAGTCGGCGGTAATGCGACCCTCGACTTGAAATCTTCTGGTATGACAACCGTAAAAGGAGCTTTAGTGAAAATTAATTAGAATTGATAATCAATTTATTACAAACAATGTCTTCGCCAAATTGAGAATTGAGAATGAAAAATTGATAATTACTCTACAAACGTAATTTATAATCAAATTAATTTCAGTCACTTACAGAATGTTCTTTATTTAAATTGTTTTGATTTAATGCCCAATTTTCTATTTAGCGAACACATTGTTACAAATACAAAGTATCAAAAATGCTAACTATCCGTAAGGAACAAGTGGATTCATTTCGCAGTAGTGCTTTACAAGCATTCGAGAATGATATGGTCATTCATCTTGCGGAATTTTCGCCGAAGCTTTTTACTACTGTCAAAGAAGAACAGATGAGAAAAGTAATCAGGTTCGGTATGAATCATGCGGATGTATATGGTTTTAATTTTAAAGGTCCTGTACGGCTGTATCTCGAACTCATGATGCTGTTTGGTAGTCACTTTGGTACTGACCCACAGTATCCTTGGGCAAATGAAATTTTGGCTGACACAAATACCCCTCAAATGGAACGTGCACAACAACTTTATCAACATACATGTGATTATCACCAACAAGTCAATGGAAGCGGAAACGATCATACATTAAGAGGAATACGAAATATTGCTCACTTCGTAGAACAACCACTGACAATAACCGAAGATAATTTTATTACGGATGTGTTGAATCAAATGATATTGATTTATCCTGAAAAGACAGCATACATTGGTAACGAACAGTTAGAAACCCTTATTAAAGAAGGTATAGCCACAGCATACAAATATGATATTTCTATGCTTCGGGGCAGAGTATGGATAATAATATTAATGTCTGCATTTGGACACGGATGCCACGACGACCTGCTTTACACTTGGATATCTCGCACACTGAATGATGAACTTATTATTAGTTCCGGTGCAAGAGTCAGACGCTTGGAAAACAAGTCATTGACTTGGCTAAAACATGTACTAGATTACTTCAACAAACAAGACGAATAATGGAAAGTTGCAATCCTTCAAATCCTAGCAGTGGTTCAGGTGCAAATACGCCTTGTGATTCAACTCGGCAGACTTGCCCCGCAAATCCTTCCTCTTCGGGTACACCAATCAAAATACTCGAAGGTGAAATCGTGGAACTTTCATGGAAAAGTGGCATTTCAGCAGCTTATAACAAACGTCAAATCAGTGCCCCACATTGGGAGCAAGGAGTAAATGTTGATGACGGTGCAGGCAGCAACAGAGCAGCCGTTTACCTTTTTGATACTACAGGAAGTAGTACAGATGTAGAAATTAAAGTAAACATTACACGTTCTCAAAATGTTTCGGGCAATGGTAGATTATTTGCTACTTTTGGTGGCTTGGAAATAGAAGGTTCGTGTCCAACATCAGTAGGTACGCACACTGTATCTGCACAAATCAAAAGACTCCCTGACAAAATAACTTGGATTAAAGGAAATATCAACTGGCAATTGGAATCTGCATCATACGGTAGCACCGTTAGCTTGAGTAATAATACTCGTGCTGAAATTTTTGTTATTTTTAACCACCCCGCTACTTTTTATACAAATGGTGTGTGGGTAGAAGCTCTACGTTTTCTCTGTGATAACGTGTCATTAACAGGTGAAACAGACGAAACTTCTGTTGCTGCGAAAATCACAAGGTACTTGCATGGAAGTCACGGATTGACATACGGCACGGTTAGAGGTGCTTCGAGGTATTTTAAAGGGTCAAGTTTCAACCTAAAAAATTATCTTATTCCACTACAACCCACAGTCAATTGCCACGACCAAGCTGCTGCTATACAAGTACTTATGGGTTCTTTAGGGCTAACTACGGATTATATATTTTTGGGAGGTACACAAACAAACCCCTCTCCTATTTTTGGTTTTATTCATACAACAGATTTGATTGGAGTTGGTCTATGTAATAATCCATTTTTCACCAATTCCAGTTACACCAATAGTAAAATAGTTCCTATCAATGACCCCGGAAGAAGTAATTTTTTCAATCATGGATTCATTAAATTTAACGGAAAAATATTAGATGCTTGTGCAGAACCACATACTGGTAACGAATCTCCTACTCAATACTTAAATGCTTCAATAGATTATGCAGAAACTACCAGGAGAGGAAAAGTAGGAGCTAGAGCAAGCAATATGACATCATTCGGAGTTCCTATAAATAGTGTTAAATGACAAGTAAATTCATATCCATCATAATTATCTTTGCAGTCTGTCTATTTCTTAATTGCAGCGGACAACACAAACAAATTAACATGCAACATCAAGATAGTTCATTAGAAATATTTAAACAAGGGATTGATTTTCAAAGAATTGAAAACCAGTCATCAACCAAGGGAGTGGTTTCCAATTGGCCCATTGAAGAAATCATCAAAGAATTTGTAATGGGCTCATGGGAACTTATTGCACAGGATGTTGGTGGGCTTGATGAAGGTTGTGAAGCCACATGGGGCTTCAGGAAAGGGGAACAAACTATTGTACTCGAAATTTTTGCAGCAGACAATGATGCTGTAATAAAAGATTACTTTTTAGACAGAACCTCAGCTACTTCAATGATGCAAATACCATATACTAAAACGGAGACCCTAATCGGTACAATCTCTGTAAAATCTCCCGAACCAAAGCCTCAAACCTACATATGGATATATCATAATGTATATTTTCATTTAGAGGGGTACAACACTGATATTGAGATGGAATACCTTGCAAAAGAAATACAAGAAATCGCGGAGGCAGGCTTGGTAGATGATTTATCACAACATATTAATTTTGTCGAAAAAATAAGTATCGCACCTGAAAAAATAGCTATTCAGGACATCTTTCAAATAAAACCTATACTCTCGGAAGAAGCCGCTGAAAATTCGGATGATTACATACTTGATTTCCAACGAGATATCGAAATGATAGATATATTCCGACAAGAAGGTGACCATATTTTTTTCAAGGCACTCAAAGAGGGAGATACAGAAATTCAACTAAAGGTTATTAATCAAATCAATTTACTCAGCTCAAGTCGCAAAATCAGTATAACAATTGACTAACTCAATGTCCCATATACTTCACTATATCCTCCTAGACGCAGCCAAAATGCACACCCGCCTCACCGAAGCCAAACGCTTCAACGCCCGTCATCTGTGTCTATACAAAGGCGAAGCGGAAGAAAAGCTCGGTACGGTAGCACCGTGGCTATTCACCTATCCGCGTCCTTCGGTCTTTGCGGATTGGTATTTGGCAAATAGTGGTCGGCAGCATTGGGGCATTATCATGGAGAGTCGGCAAGATTTCAAGACCGTCTATCTGCACCTCAAAAAATTCCTAATGGTCAAAACCGAAGCAGGGCAACAACTCTACTTCCGCTTCTACGACCCGCGTGTGCTGCCCACTTTTTTGGAGACGAGCGATGAGGCGCAATTAACAGCATTTTTCGGACCGATAGACAAATACATCTTAGCATCCAAAAACGGACAAATGATTGAATACACATTCGCAGACGGACAACTAACCAAAAACAAATCCGATTTCTTCTTTGAAAATGAGCCTGAACATATATACGAACACGAAAAAATCGAACGCAAAAATAACAACAACGATGACGATATTTGGGGAATTTGACATAAAAGAGTAAACATTCAATAATGAGCAAACCAGCCGCCAGAATAGGAGATATGCACGTCTGCCCGATGGTCACACCGGGCGTGCCACCCATACCGCACGTCGGCGGACCGATAATGGGTCCCGGCGTACCTACGGTATTGATTGGCAATATGCCCGCCGCCGTCATGACCGATATGTGTGTCTGCGTAGGACCGCCCGACTCCATTATCTTAGGCTCTACGGGCGTACTCATCGGTGGCAAGCCCGCCGCACGTATGGGCGATATGACCGCACATGGTGGTACTATCGTCATGGGTTGCCCTACTGTATTGATTGGTGAAATCTCTCCCGGAACAGTCGTTACTAAAACCTCGTTGACCATCTTAGAACAATTTACCCCAGAAGCATCCGGCACCGCCCAACAAATTCTATCTATGCAGCAAGCCGCCGACGTAGGTAAGCCCTTCTGCGAAGTTTGTACAGCCAACGTCACCACCCCTAAAAATGATATTACACCTTCCGAAGTCTCTTCTTATCCCGATAGACCAACAGATCCTTGCGTACTTTTATCCGAAATGGAAAAAGATAACAGTAAGGAAGACAGTTTGCGACTTAATGAGGAATTTGAAAATGCTTTCAACGAGAACTTGGAAGATATGTCCCCCGAAGAAAGGGCTGCCGCTGAAGCGGCATTGCAAGAGTATCAGCAGACCTACTATGCTACTGATATGGCAGGACTTTCCACCGCGGTTTACGGACAGGGAAATATTCCCGGATATGAAGGACTCAGCGATCAGGAATTAATGACCGAATTTGGATTAGACAGCAGCTACCTTGACCACCCCGAGAGCGGCTTCAAGGCAGCTATATACAAATCTACATTGGGTCAAGAGCCACCCTACACCGTAGCATACGCAGGAACAGAAGATGGCACGGATTGGAAGACAAATTTTACACAAGGCGTAGGCTCGCAATCCGAACAACATGATAGAGCGATGGCTATCGCCGGGATTATGAACAGAAAATTAGGACCGGATGGTTTTGCTACAACAGGACACTCCTTAGGTGGCGGTCTTGCAAATGCAGCCAATGCCGTCACCGGCGCACAAACCACCACATTCAATGCCGCCGGAGTACATCAAAATACGACAGAAAGAGGTGATTATGCAGTAAATGCCGACACACGAGCCGAAAATGCAGAAAACATCAATGCATATTATGCAGAAAATGATATATTGAGTTTCGCACAAGACAATAAATGGGGAATTTTGGCAGGAACTACCGCCGCCCTCGCCGGAAGCGGGTTTTTAATCGGCGGTCCTATCGGCGCAGGTATCGGCGCAGCTATCGGAGTGGGATTAATGGCTTTTACCTATTTCAAAAAAGCTATACCAACTGTCGAAGGCAACCGCACAGAACTCCCCCAAAGTGGCTTGATGCCTTCTATAGACTCCCATCTGATGGGTAAAGTTAATACCTTAATGGACGAAAAAATACAAAAGAATCTTGACGAACTCAAAAAACACTTCAAATGTAATTTATGAAGTATTTTACAAAATTAATTTTCGGTGTTATCTTTGGCATAACTTCCATATTCAGATGTACATTTATGAACGATAATCCAATATACAAACAAGCCCCAAGCGATTTTTTCGCCGAGCCGGAATTGGCAGTTGCAAAAGCCATTAGAAAAGATAATACACAACAAATCACTAAGCTTATCGCTAACGATAATGTTATCAATATCAATGCAACTGGCAACCACGGCATGACCCTTCTTGGCTGGGCTTGCGCCCACAGATACCCCAAATCTGTCAAAAAATTACTTGAACTAGGTGCAGATCCCAACTTAGAAATCATAGACGGTGACAGCAAAACACACCTTGTTGCAATTACAGCAAGCGGTGTCAGCGATGAAGTCTTTGAATTATTACTCAATCATAATGGTAATCCGAATGGAAAAATAGACGGCACACCCGCCATCTTCAAAACAGTCTATGCCCGAAGATTAGACCGACTCAAATTACTCGTTGACAAAGGGGCTGACATTGATGCCATTGACAAACAAACCAGTACATCTTTAGTCAGCTTTTGCGGACTAATCAATCAATATGAATATGTCGTATGGTTGCTTGAGCAAGGTGCCGACCATGTTTATTTTCACAGCGCACAAGGAGGTGGTATAGCCCTATCAGTACAAATAAAAAAGGGTAAACTCACCGAAGACGCCGAAAAATGGCGCGCAAAAGCCGAACAACTACTCATAGAAAGAGGCGTACAATTTCCCGTTCCACTACCCTGGGAACAGAACAAATAAAACGAAAATTATGGGCTATATAGGCAGAATACAAAATACAATTAGGCACATTAAAAACAAAAACAATAATATAATATACAAAAAATTCCCAAGTGACTTTTTCGCTGAACCAGAGTTGGCAGTTGCAAAAGCCATTAGAAAAGATAATACACAACAAATCGCTGACCTAATTAATAATAACAATTCAATCAACGTCAACGCAACAGGCAACCACGGTATGACCCTTCTCGGCTGGGCTTGCGCTCACAGATCCCCCAAATCTGTCGAAAAACTACTTGAACTAAATGCAGATCCCAACTTAGAAATCATAGACGGTGACAGTAAAATACACCTTGTTGCAATTACAGCAAGCGGGGTAAATGACAAAGTCTTTGAATTATTACTTGATTATAACGGCAACCCGAATGGGAGAATGGATGGTGCGCCCACTATTTTCAAAACCATATATGCAAGAAGACTAGATCGACTCAAATTACTCGTTAAGAAAGGAGCAGACATTGACATTATAGACCAGCAAACCTACACCTCTCCAGTAACATTCTGCGGACGAATCAACCAATTTGAATATGCCGTTTGGTTGCTCGAACAAGGAGCTGACCACATCCACAATCACAAAGGTGGAAACATTGCTCTATCTGTTCAAATGCAGAAGGGAAACCTCACCGAAGACGCCGAAAAATGGCGCGCAAAAGCCGAACAACTACTATAGAAAGAGGCGTACAATTTCCCGTTCCTTTGCCATGGGAACAAAATCAATGACATCCTATATTTTCGGTAAAAACTTGAACTGATAATGAAACCACAATACTTAACCAACATCAACACCCAACCCAGCACCTTCCCCGGACTCGAAATACTCAGTCTCGGAGACAGCACTTGGTATGCCGGAGATTGCACCACCGTAAAATCCAATAAATTCAAAGACATCAAAAAAGAAATTGTAGAACTCATCAATTTTTCTATGAACAGAAAGACCATACGAAAAGACTGGGACTGGTATCACGTAGTAGAAACCCAACATATCTCGCAGTTCATCGAAGGCGTAAAAGTACATCAGGAAGAATGGCACAATATGTCCACCATATTGATACACAAGCCGGAGCATAAGTTTTTCAGTCAAAACTTCAACAACAACGCTTTTCGAGAACTCATCGGCACTCAAAAAGGTAGAGTCCACCACGTTGATTTACACAAAAAACAAAACACTGCCCAACTCAAGCAAGTCAAAACCACCATAAAAAACCTTCAAGACATGTATAACAGCATGTACTCGGGTTATACCGTTTTACGCAAGATTGCCAATAATGTATTCAACTATCATCTACGTAGTTTATAATATTTATTTAGATATGATGACAATTCTGCGATAAAATTTCTCGCCTAAATCTATTGCTGTAAAATTCCACTGTTTACATCCCCCCCACCACTGGAATGTACAAATGACAACGATTATTAAAAATCAAAAGCAGCGATTATGGATCCGCAAGAAGTCATCATGTACAACGAACCCGGGACGCTCATGCGTCGCATTCAAAGAAGCATTTACGATACACCGGTCAGGATGTGTATGGTATCGCCTCCACCGAAGGTCATTACCGTATTCTATCATGGCGGATCATTTGGCAGGGGACGCACCACGACGGCAGAACAAGCCAACACCACCGGACAAATCTATAATGCCACCGAAAGTGCCGCACTCAAGGCGGGAAAAAGTTTCGTTGGTAGAGTCATTGCGCCGGAGGCTACGTCGGCGTCGGGTGTTGCCAATGGCTTGGGTTTTACCACTGCACACTACAATCGGGGCGACCAAATCATCATCTATGCATACAGCTATGGCGTAGATGGGTCGGTAGATTTAGTCGAAGAATTACATGCCAGCAATATCCCTGTGCCTTTGCTCATCACAGTCGATGGCTCTGATAGTCCTGCCCAAAATTGGACGGTCAATACCAACATCCCCGACAACGTGGACACCAATATCAACTACTACCAAACCGACCATTCCGGCTCGTCCTCGTCCTCTCGCTCATCCCGCGTATCATCTTCGTCCAGTTCCTCCAGTCAGGGTAGCAGTCAAAGCAGCAGTAATAGCGACAGTGACAGCCTCAACTTTCCCGGCTCCAATGGCGGACCCAACCAAGTCGTCAACGGTGCCAACGTCATCAACCGCGATGTAACAGCAAGCGGTACGACACACGGTAATATCCAACAAAAACATCAAACAGCAATCGAAAGAGAAATCAACGATGCTATCAGAAACTACAGCTATGCAAACTAAATCAAAAATAATGTCGGCGGTCTTCAGCCTACTTGCGTTCATCGGATGCGACGGCAACTATCGCAATGTCAATATCAGCGGACACATCAAAAGCAGCAACCAAACTCCCGTTGCCAATGCGAATGTTGTCCTCAAATGCTGGGTCTATAATCTCAAAATATCCGAATCCGAAATCGTCGAGCAGACCGTCACCACCGATGCTGAGGGTTACTTCCAATCGACATTCGACAAAGCAGAAGCCGTAGATATAATCGTCACTGCCCCCAATTATTCCGACAAAGAAGAATCCCACACCATACGAAAAAACAAACTCAATCTTGATATTTTTTTAGAAGAACAATAGCCCTGTCGAATAGTGTAAGGACTAAATAATCGTCACTTTTGAACCAACAACCATGAGCAAATTCAACTATGAAATAGGACGGCATCTTGCCCCCTCATATATCCACGACTTTGAGCGCAGAATCTCTCGTAGCATCTACGACAATACTCTGTTGGCTCAACTCCCTGTAAATAAACCCCTCGAAGTCGAGAAAGCCCCTCCCTGGGTAACCACTGCCAAAAAAGAAATCGGCACTGCCGAAGTCATTGGAGCAAAAGCGAATCCGCGAATTTTAGAATACTTCAAATCGTCAAAATTTTGGGGAGAAGACGACTCCGGCGGTGCCAATGCGTGGTGTGGGTCATTCACCGCATGGGTCATGGAACAACATAACTACACGCCGCCCAAAGCTGCCTATCGAGCAAAATCATGGATTAATTTTGGCACAAAAATCAAAGAACCCATCATCGGCGCCATCGGTATCAAAAGCAGAACCGGCGGCGGACACGTAGCCATCATTCTCGGAAAAAGCAAAGACGGTAAACAGTATTACATGCTCGGTGGCAATCAAGGTGACAAAGTATGTGTAAAAACTTACAGCAAAACGGTTTGGACAGATTGGGTTGTTCCGCCGGGTTTCAATACTAAAGGATACACACTCCCCGTTTACAAAGGCGAAGCCACTAAAGCCGGAAAAGAAGCATAATGAAAACAAAAATAATAATGTACACTTGCTTATCAATGTTGATGTTATCTTGTTTAAATAGAACAAGCAACACCAAAAAACCGATTATAAATCAGATTGAAATAGACGAACAAACAAGCCATCAATTAGAAGGTTTGGAAACCTATATGCGTTCCACTGATTTCACGGGTCACATCACCAACATCAAAATAAATACACAAAAACTCCCCGACACCGCCCCCGACGACAGCTTGATAGAAGAACTCCATACCGTCAATGTCGATGTCATTGAGACATTCGTAGGGACGCCCACCAACAAAATTGAATTTAAAATCATTACCGAAGAAGGCGAAACCATACAATTTGAAAAAGAAATCATCATATCATTATGCCTATCCAATAATGAACTTTCTTGGGCAGGTTCGGGGTCGATATTTCCTGCCACTTCTTTATTTATCCAAAAAGCTACGAAAATAAAAAACTCACAACCCTTTAATGTCTCGCCTGACTTCTGCAAATAAACCTTCGCGCCTACTTTCTTTCTCAATTTCCCAAAAAAAAAATTAATACTTAGTAGACTTTATTTAGGAATATTTTGTATGCATGGAACTTTTGTATTTTTTCGATAATCGAGCCTCATTTTGAGCCGCATACCCTACGGACGGGTGCGCGTACAACTCAAATGGCAAACGGGCAAGGAAATGACCCCATGGATTCGCCAAGTCACCAATCATGCAAGCGGCGATAGAGGAACGTATTTTGTGCCGGAATTGGAGGATGAAGTCTATATAGATTTTGTACAAGGTAATCCCGACCGCCCATACATGTAAGGCGCAGTTTATCACAGCAAAGCCACCCCCGAATTTTTTGACCCCGATAATAATTACAAGACCATCAAAACCCGCAGCGGACACCTTTTCAAATTCAATGATACATCAGGCGGCGAGAGTATTACGATTACGGATAAAAACGGTAATATCATCCACATTGATACGGCAGGCAATAATATTACCATTTCCGCACTCGAAAATATGACGCTCAATGCCAAAAATATGAATATCAATGTCCAAGAAAATCTATTTGTAGGCGTAGGACATAATATGGAAACCAACATCGGTAAAAATAATCGCCTTAGCGTCATTGAAGACCAAATTATTACTTCTAAAAATGAGGACAAAAAAGTGGGCGAAGAAATCAAAGTGATTAGTAAAGATTACAAGCAGGAAGCACAGGAAATGCTCACTAAAACAAGCGGTAAATACACCACCAAAGCAGGTGGAAAAATTAAAATTTCCAGCGCAGCTACTATTGAATACGGGGAGTAATGGATAATTTATAATGGATAATGGATAATTTAAAAGTGGTAGTACGTGAAATTATTTTATAAGTATTTTATTTTCAATAAAATAAAAATAACAACTATTTATATTCATTCAAAATTCATTCATTCAAAATTCAAAATTAAATTCATTCACTCATTCAAAATTCACTCATTCACTCATTCACTCATTGGTACTCTTATGTCGCAAATAAATATCACTACACCGCCGTCTATCACACAAAGTGCCAACCAAATTGGTGGTATCACTGTGACCACTGCACCTGCTATGGTGAGTGATACTGAACACGATGATTTTGAGCAGGATGAATATAAGGATATTAATGCAGGTGTTTTTTTCGATGGTACGCTTAATAATAGAACCAATGTCAATGCCAGAATAGAGCATGAAAATGGCGCGAGCGGCAACAAAGCTCTTGCAGACCTATACATAAAAGGTGAAGGTAGTTTTGAAAACGAACATTCTAATATATCTCGTTCCGAACCCGCATATGACGAATTTCAAAGAGGAAAACTCATACAGTTTCGCTTATATATAGAAGGTGCCGGTACAGAAGATGGACAATCAGACAGCAGCATGGGAATGGGAATGGGTACAGGCTTCACAGGAGTACCCGCAAAAGTAAAAAAGGCATGCAAAAAAGTAGTGGATAAAATCAAACAAAAGGGCGTCAAATTTATCGATACCCTCACGGTTGATACCTTTGGATTTAGTCGAGGAGCAGCATCATCAAGGCATTTTATTTTTGAAATGTACAAGCGAAAGGGACAGGTAAAAGCAGTGTACACTAACGGAACACAAGCTCCGCCAACCATTATCACATACGATACTGATTACGGTGCACTCGGCGAGGCTCTCAAAGCAAATGGTATAGAAATCAGGTCACTCGTGGTGCGCTTTACCGGACTTTACGATACTGTGGCTTCCTTTGGGGTGATACATTCCAATGATACGCGCGAACTCGGATTGGATGCGGTAAGATATTCGGTACATGTACTCCAACTGGCAGCCGCCGACGAACACCGCGCCAATTTCAGGCTCACAAATATCAACAGCAAAGGCAGCTTAGAGAGATTCCTGCCCGGCGTACATTCCGATATAGGCGGAGGATATATAGATGGCGCGGATGAGAATGTAAAACTCAATAAATCAGGATGGCTGCCTACGCTCGAAAAAGATAGAGATTACCTTATAGAGCAGGGATGGTACAAACCGCATCAAATTACGGTTGATAAATTTTGGGGAACGCTGAATGCTGAACGTAACGGTATCAAATATCACTACAGTTTCATACCTTTACATATCATGGTTGAATACGCCGTTGGGAAACAAGTAGAGTTTATTATGAGCAAAATAACTAATAAATACAAAATCAACGGAGAGGTATTAACAAAAACTAAAACAAGATTAGACAACTATATATCCGGTAATGCAGACAAAATGTCTCTCGACAACCCCAATGACCGTGAGTTACTCAAACAACTGCGTAATGAATACTTCCATTTTTCGGCACATTTCGCCAAAACAGCTTGGGTACTAACTCCACACAAGCCACAGTTCGTCAATGGAGAAAGACATAGAATTATACAAAACGGATGACACAAAGAAAATTGATATTACTTTTAGCGATTCAATGTATATCTTATTTAGGATGTACAACAAATGCAGTCAACAATCAAAAATCCAGTATGGAAAAATTTGAATGGCTACCCGCAGCCTGCGCCCCTCGTCTATATCCGGCTGAAATAGTGAGGGGGGACTTCATCTTAGAAGATGACAAAACTATATATATCCCCAATAGCTGGACCATGTAC
>Ga0209595_100101_pt1 | contig 29214 bp, 21 predicted proteins | sample Porto_4metaG_FD_187427 | JGI IMG/M metagenome (GOLD analysis project Ga0209595, IMG submission 187427) | Marine algal microbial communities from Porto, Portugal - Porto_4 metaG (SPAdes) (version 2) | ecosystem: Host-associated > Algae > Red algae > Unclassified | place: Portugal: Porto... | reverse complement strand
ACTTATTGCCTTATGTATTTGTGCGTAGTATCGATCTGCGCTCGATGCGGTGGAATGACATCGATTGGGACAATAATATATGGGCGTTCTCCCCGACCAAAGGCGAAGGTCGTGACGATATGGTCTCGCACTTAGTTGTTCCCTTGGCCACGCAAGTGATTTTTCGATTACGAAATATTCAATCAATTACTGGGCATAAGGAACATGTATTTGCGTCGATGCGCGGTTCAAGCAATGCTTATATCAGTAAAGCGACGTTGGTGCAGATATTCCACCGGCTTGGATACAAAGATGTGCAGTGTACTCATGGCTTCCGAGCATCGGCTAAAACCTTACTAATGGAACAACCTGAACTGCGTTACTCAGACATCGTGACTGAACTACAATTAGGCCATCGAATCAAAGACACACATGGCGGGGCTTACAACAGACTTGATGAAATCGATACTAGGGTAAAGATGATGCAAGATTGGGCTAACTATATAGACAAGTTACGAAATTCAAAGTAAAAATCATGTTGGGCTGACTATATCGCACAACGATAATTGTTTTTTTAAATCCTGTTTGCTACAGATTTCATTATAATAATCAAGAGGTGAATTGTTTCTACCAACTAAAAAATTGAGCAATATCATTGCTTTATAGTAAGAGCTAAGATAGCATTTGACTGTAGGGAATATCTTAATAAAAGTTCATATATTTGCAGGTTTACATGTCAATACTAAAAATAAAATCTATTACATTAAACAACTCCAATCGGCTTAGTTTTTTGTTTGATAATACTACTAAACTTCCCTGTTTATATCCTATGCTATATATCAATAGCTCATTGAGATTTAAAAGTGACTCAACACAACAAGCTTATTTGCAAGGTATCAAACAATGGTATGATTTTTGGCGAGAAAAATATGATCAGTCATTCTGCAAATATTTCAGAGAGCATAAATCTAATCCAGAATTGATGATTAAAGAAATAGATAGCTTTATATTATATTTGGAAAGTATGAAGGTAGTTGATCAGAAACTAATTAGATTAGGAAGCAATCCTTCAATTAATTATAATACACTTGCACATCGTTTGCGGGCTATCCTTAGCTATTTAAACTATTTGCTAGATACCTTCAGTCAAATATATGGTAAATCTATAAGTCCTGAAATTGCTAGATACAAGTCTGTAATCTATCAAAAGTATGATCTTGTCAAAAACTTATCCTCTAATCATCACAAAGCTCATAAAAATGGAACGAACTTCAAAAGCCTTACAGAGGAAATGCAAAAAGCTTTATATTCTATTATTTCACCTAAAGCACTAGAACCATTATTTAAAAGTAAGGAAGCTCAATTAAGAAACTTTCTCATTGTACGTTTGCTTTTGAACTATGGCCTGAGGACTGGAGAGCTACTACTCTTAACTCTTGATTCAATTAAACCCGACTTGAAAACACATAACACCTACCTCCTTATAACTGATACACATGATAGAACAGACACTCGTACAACAAAGCCACAGATTAAAAACTTTCAGTCTATTCGAAGCATTCTATTGGAGAAACGCGATGTTCAATTTATAAATATGTATATCAATCATATTAGACGCAAAGAAACTAAAAATTGTATGCTATTCCTATCCTTACAAGCACCCTACGCACCTCTCAGTAAATCAGGTTTTAAGAAAATCATAGCTACGATTAATGAGAATATGAAAAGTAAGTATCCTCAATTCTTTGACACTAATTATGTGGATTCTCTTGATAAAATTTCAGCTCATACTCTTCGGCATACATGGGCATATATGATGCTTAAGTACAACTATGAATCATATTTAAGCACTCATAATAAGGCAAAAGCAATGGAAAAAGCTGTCGAGAATTTAAGAAAAATGGCAGGTTGGTCTCTCAATAGTACTATGCCATATCTATACGCCAGCCGCTTTATATCAGAAAATGCCAACTTAGCTAATATTCAAAGAATTACAAAAGTGGATACATTATGACTAATACCAATCTGGCATTTAATTTTCTTGAGCATTCGAGTCATCGTTTATTTTCTGAGGCTCAGATAGATAAAATTGACAGTCTACATATCCCTACTATAATTAGGTTTATGCTTGCTGATAGGTATGAAACGAAATTTATCAACTCTACCTCAAGTACTTGGGATTTTCTATACTCCGGTAGAAAAGAATACATAGATTTCACTGAAGAAAAATATTTAGATAAGCATGAGATTAAGTTGTTAAAGTTTTTTTTAGCTTACTACTCACAGCTCAATAGCCCTGCCTATTTATCAAGGTACTTCAGACAAGTTAGGTCTAACTTTCAAAAGTTAATAAAAAGCGGAAACTCTTTCAGTTATGTAAGTTTCAAAGAAATTCTTCTAGATTTAGCTGTAGATGAATCTAAACATAGGGAATACTATACACTAAAGAACTTTGTCAGATTATTAATAGCTGAAGGTTTTGAAGGGTTTAGTGAAGAAGATGTAATTGATCTTGAGGTATTAAAGAGACCAAAAACTTTTAACTCAAAATTGTTCTATCAAGAAATCGAGGATCCTATTAGTAAGCCTACGGTTACAATGATACAAAACGGTTTTGCGAAACTAAATTCAGAAATTTCTCAAAAACAATTAATATCAGATAATATTATTAAAAATGCCTCTATCCTTGGTCTTATCTATGTAACTGGTATGAGACCTGTCCAATTATCCAAGCTTTCTGTTGAAGATATAAAGATAGATACATATACGGAAGAAGGTGAAAGTAAGCGCTACAGCATACTTGTGCCTTATGCAAAGCAAGGCCGATTCAATCATACTAAAATTTCTATAAAACTACCTGAAGAAATCGCTACAGTTATTTTACAATATATTCAACGGTTTGAATTACCTATAAACCATCAGCTTTTTGATTTAAGTAACTATGCAGTGATTTACTGTAATACTGCCATCAACGAACAACTCTTTGAATTCTCACCGCAAGAATATCAGCAACGGGTTTCAAATGGTGAACTAATCCAAATTAAATATACAAGCTCTCAATTCCGTCATCATGTAGCTTATTCAATGGCACTATCAGGATCAAGTGCGGAAGACGTTGCCCATATCTTAGGACACTCGTCATTAGTTACAGCTAGACACTATATTTTTTCATCACCCAATCTTGCTCAAATTCGAGCCATGGCGCTCGGTAGAAATCCTGTTTACCAGCAAATGATAGCTATGCTAATGACTGGCGATATCATTACCCAAGAACAAGACCACGGAGAGAATATAATAGGATTCGTTAATGACAAAATCCACAGCAATATAGGCAAATGTAGCTATAAAGCTAACTGTTTCCTTGAACCTGTTCGTAGTTGCTATGGATGTGTCTATTTTCACGCTTATTTACATGGCAATCATAAAGAGGTCTTAGAGTGTGTTCAAAACGAACTAGAGTCTATCGTATATCTCTCTGATGCTGTTTATAATTCATCAAATCCAGTCATTGCTGTTCACGAAGCGACTAAATTGGAAATACAGTCAGTGATTAAGCGCTGTGAGCTAAATAGTGAGGTGGAAAATGCAGATGAATAGCTATGATAAGTTCATTGATGAGCAAAAAGAGTATTTTAAAAATAACTTATACCAACCTAACGATGCTTTATGGGAAGATAGTTTTTGGTTAAAAACTGGTGTAGGTTCAAGCTGGCTGCTATCGAGAGGCAAGTCAAGTATCAGTTTCAATTTAATAAATAAAACAAAAGGGCTGCCAAATATACATATATCTGAGTATTATCAACAATTCTGTAAAGCAATGCTAGTGTACAGTTATCGCCAAGCTAATGGTAAAGTTTCACCACAAAAGCTTGTTGCTGAACTTTTAGTGTTAAAGCGTTGGTTTTATTCCTTACAAGAACTCATATCTGACACTCATCCTACAAAGCTGTCGACAGAAATTCTTAACCATGCCTACTTCTTATTAAAGAATCATAGTAGTGCTACTAACCTTCCAGATCATGTCGGAACATTCAAAAGACTACAAGACGTAGTAAATAAATATGGATTCACTTCTAAGAAGTTAGAGTTTGAAGTTGATTTAAAATATATTAATAAGCAGAATAGAACACAGAAAACAAGAATAACTAAAGAACTTCTTGAAGATAAGAATATTGATGAAAATAAGATAAATGTAGAAAAAATAATCTCGATTCAGACCTTTATAAATATTGCTTCGCTCAAAAACTTTTGTCAAAGTGAAGGCGAAAAAATACTCTTAAACTCGTTATTTTTGTCTATCGTGACAGGGTTTCGATCGACTGAAACGATAATGCTGAAGAAAGACTGTTTAATTGAAAGACCTATCTTGGATCCACAGACTAATGAACCTATAAGTATCAATAACAAAATACAATCAATGCTTGGTATACGCTATTATGGTGCAAAAGGAGCTGGCGAGAGAATTCACTGGGTTGAGCCGTCTTCAATTACTCTTGTTAAAAGCATCATACAACACACTTTGAAGATTACCGAAGAATATCGAGAGCACCTAATCTATTTAAGGCAGAAAAATTTAGAAAACTTTCTTCCCAAGGGTGTTGATGACATTCCTGATGATTTGATCGAGCTAGACGATTTAATCGACCATTTATTTATTTTAAAAAAACGAACAAGAGGTCGTGGTGGTCGAAGAGATGCCATACTAAAAAAATTTAAAAATTCTCAAATAAAACCTGATAAGACACTCTCTGACGGAACGAGTGAGCTTAAGTTCTATAGTAAAAAGACCTTGAACGAATTCATTAAATCAACAGCAGATTATGATACTGAAGATCCTATAAATAAGAAGTTTGAGTTTGAGGGTAAGCTGGTTGACATTCCCTATGAAGATATATTGTTTATTGTCCAGCATGGGAGCACTACTCTATCTCGAAATCTGATTAATAAGACGAATATTACAATACTAGATAACCATGTTATAAATAATTTCTTAGGCACAGGCAGCAATATATCAATCTTTGAAAAGTACAATCTTAAAGATAGCGAAAATCAAATCTCTAAAATATCAAGCCACATTCCTCGTCATAATATTAATACTTTCTTAGCTATTGCTGAAATTTCAGACCACTTGCAAGCAATGCTGATGGGGCGTGTTGATATTGAACAAAACAAACATTATCAGCATTTGAGTATTAAGCAAATTAGCCAAAATGCCAGTTTAACTAGTAACAGTAGTCAATTTCAGGCATCCAATGAGTTAATAGCAGTTTCAGAGCCTGTGCAGCCTGGAGAGAATAATGTAAAAAGCCCAATTGATGACATCTTAGAATATGGCTTGATGCTCTTCAGTAACGATCAAGACCTAGAAAATAATCTAAAAAATAATCTGCATACTTTTGATAATACTAATGAAATATCAAACTTTATCGAACAATCTATGGGAGAGGATTACTTTGAAGATATTGCTAAAGCTTTTAATGAATTAGCTCTCACAGAACTAGATAAAGCAAAAGAGCTCATAGATACCCATGCCTACTTACACCCCCTACCCTTTGGCTCATGTATGCGTAATATAGCAGCTCACGGTTGCCCTAAAAGATTAGCATGCCAGTCAGGTGCATCCTGTGTCAATTTCACGGTGACAGGACGTATGGGCGAACTTGAAAATTTAAAGCTCACTAAAAATAGACTACTTGAACAAGCTGAAAACTTAGTTGATGATTCTGAATTTGCACTAAAAGTAAAAAAGCAAATTCAGAACCTTGAGGATTTTGAACAAAAAATCACGGTCGGCTACAGTAATAAAATTCCAGTAAATATATATAACGCAATAGATACTGAGCTTTCTCAGCCAAAGACACTTGCTGAATTGTTTTCACTAGAATATGAAAAGATCAAAGCTAAGGATGAGGAAGAAAGCAAATGTTAAAAGGCAATGAGTTAAATAAAGCTCTTGAGAATGAGCTTAAAGAAATGGTGCAAGAAGGTATTGAAAAAGCCCCTATTTCAAATTCTGCTTTGCATCAAAGACTTATTGCTAAAGGATATGTGAAGGGTGGCCTGAGTACCCTTAGCACTAAAGAACGCAAAGCATTAATCCAAAAATATATCACAGAGCAACTCTTACCGTTAAATTTGAATGAAAAAGAAGAGCAGCTATATGTCAATAAAAAGACACGTCAAGCTCTTCTTGACACCATTAAAGGATTAAAAGAGAGAATAACTGAGCTTGAAGGTGAGCTAAATCAAAATACTGTTACCCTCATACAAATCATTAATCAAGTAAAGTTGAAAACCAATCTTGAGTTGGATGATTTACTTGCACCTTATTTAATATCTGAGCTCAAAAATCAGTCTAATTTAAAGAAGATATAGTGAGTTATCATATTCAAACAAAGAGTATAAATGCTTAAAGTATCAATCATATACCCTTGTAAACTGGACTGGCCCGACTGTGTCCCGTAGATATTAAAGCCTACCACTGCTAAAAATTGTTATTTTTTAGCAGTGGTCAATGAAATGACAAAAGATAAATTCCTGTTTACCTTTGAAAATCGCGTCTATAAGATTTGAAAAAGCGAAGGAGTATCTTAAGAAATACTTACAGGAATGACAAGTCTTGATTGGAACTGCATTGGTAATATAGAGCGTAGCGAAAAAATATTACCTGAAGAAGGCGTATGAGATATATGATGAGACCATCATAGAATATATATTCTTTACCATGATGTAAAATTAGTAATATCAGACATCCTTTGTAGTGTTACATTGCCACCTAATTCTTTATCCCAAAAATCTTGTCTCTGCTGGGTAGTAAAAGAATCACCATCCCATTCGATAACTTTCTTATTTTTTGAATTAGCATGGATTTTCAAAATGTTATTTAAGTGTGTATCGCATCCCGAATATCCAAATAAAATAATCTCATCCACCTCACTTAATGAAAGAACCATGTAACTCCAATATGTTGATAATATTTCAGAGGCAGTAATCACACTAGGTTTATGTGGGATATGCGTTAATACAACATGTTTACTACCAAAAATGTTTGCTGTTGAAATTTGTGAAGTGTGTAATTTGTACGTTATATTATTGGTATCTTTAAATAATGGGCTACCATGCAAATGCATGTAATACCCAAAATTCTTACTATATTTACGAACTAAGTTTGAGCTGCTGAATCCTGAATTAGTAAATCCATCAACCAATTCTCCAGTATATCCACTACAAATATCTGCATCGATAAATGCTTGATAAAGTAATTTGTCGTAATTTAGTGTTGCTACATGAGATTTAGTTTTTCTAACAAAATCAATCAACGCATCTCTAAATAATGTAGGCAAAGAGCTTGTAGAATCGAATAAATATGAAGCAACAGTATGCACATATTCTTGTGTAGAGTTAGTGAAGTCATGCCCGTAATTAGATAACCAATGTTCTCCAGAGTTTGTATTAGGAAATTCATCAAGATAATCACAAGAGGTCGACACCAGATATAGTTTATCTAACTCATCTTCTGAGACGGGACATGTATTTGAAGGTATACAGTTCTGAATGAGATCACGTTGTACGGTATCGCTCCATAAACTATCATCTGTCCAAACAGTGTTTAGTGCATTTGCTAATGAGTAATGGCTATGATCGATTGCCATCCCCAATCCATTTCCAAAAATTAGAAGTTTACGTGACACTATTTTTAATCATCCAAGTTTATAAAAGATAAAATCTAGTACTCTTTTATCTTATTATGAAAGTTCTATTGAGTTATTCTAAAATAAAATATTTTAGATGTTATTAATCATTTTAATTAGTTACTTCAGATCAATCTTACTTGTAGTCAAGTTATATCTATAGTTTCTAATCTGCTTTGAAGGTGCATTGAACCATTATCTGGACTTGAACATATTGCCTTATAAGTCTGAAACCTCTAAATCAATGCAAATATTTTTAAATATGGTATGTTCTAAATTTTTACGTACTCATATTATAGTATTCATAGCTGGAAATAATCTCCTACTGGAGCTATCAAATAAGTCAGCTCATAGGCTGCATTTGCAATACGCTTTTCAATAGGTATGCGTCAATACTTATCTGTAACTGAATGGCAGCACTCAACCGCCTCATACTAATGTTTTATGACTAATACAAGTAAGCGTTCAATCTAAATGGTAATTATATAGAATGGCCTAATTACTTGATGAAGCCGTTTGCCATTTTAAGGATTTTTTCATAATATAAAAGTAGTAAAACTATAATTCTACTACTTCGAGTATGCCTGTATCAATGAGCTGTTGTTTAACAGAATCTTTTAATGTAGGCACTGAAATGAATAACTTATTCTTAGCTCTACTTGCTGCTACATAGTTGATTCGTTGTTCTTCTTTAGTAAGGTCTGGCTCAGTGATAAAAGCCAAATGCTTCGGATCTGATAATAAAAGCAATACATTATCGAACTCATTTCCCTTCGCTTTATGAACAGTTAAATAATCACTATCTTCATTTACTGCTCTTACACAAAGATAAAGACTAATAAAAGTGTTTTTTTCGTAAAATGTCTTAACTTTTCCTCGTGTAACATTAGGAAACGATATGTCTGCTAAATCAGCTACAAGCCTGGAGAACTCTAATAATGATTTCTCTTTAATAATTTCGAAGTTAGTAGCTAGCTTAGCTAGATAATCAAGAACCAGCTTCTTTGTTTGTGAATCCTTCTTTGGATAGTTCTTCTGTAACTCCTTTATAGCTTCCTTGAAGTCACCATTTTGCATTAAAAACAAACCTCTAATAGAACTAGATATAAATTTAGAACGTACAAGATTAGAATCTTCTTCAGTTAGTTGTTCTAATGAATTTTTATTGAAACCTTCTAAACCTAATTCTGCTTTAGCTAAGTTTAAGATAATATTATTACGTGATAAAGTTGTTAATTTTTCTTCAATTTTGTATACGTAATTATAAGCATTGAACATATCTCCAACCAATATAGTTGGTTTTGAATCGGAAAAATTTCTAATAGGGTTCTGTACTAGGTCTTTTCTAACTGCATTTAGAAAGTTAATAACTTCGTTAGAACTTCTACGATTATTTACTATTTGAAAATCCTGTATATTATCAATAACCAGATCATGAAAATCTGTAGGTTTTGCACCTTGAAAACCATATATAGATTGAGCTTGATCACCGATTACTCCTATTGTGGAGTATTGTGCTATATCTCTAAATACATGAATTTGTAACGGTGTTGAATCCTGAAATTCATCAATAAAGACATAGGGAAACTTCTCTGATATAAGTTTTGGAATAAATGGTACTTTATTTATAATTTGATAAGCGAAAAATATTATATCATCATGATGATATGTACCCTTCTCCCAAGCTAGCTTTTTATATTCTGAATAAGTTGCATTACTTAAATTATATTTACCTATTTTTATAGGGTAACTTGGTTTTATAACTAATTTATTTTCTGAGTCAAAATGCCAGAAGCATCTTTTAATAGCATCTACAAGTTCAAATTTATTTTCAGAAGAAACATAACTAACTTTAGGTTTTGTTAATAACTCTTGTACAAAAGGATAGCTAGACAGTATTTGATCATCATGTCCATCTATTTTAGTAAGATCCAAATTAAAATCTTCTGCTATTACGGAAATGTATGGTTTGACAATATACTGATAAAAAAAGCTATGTATTGTCATAACCTCTACCCTTGAGTTAGCATTACCAAGTCTTAAACGTAACGTTTTAACTGCATTGTTCGTATAAGTTAAGCATAGAACCTTTTTTGTAATAAACAATTTATTTGAAGTTCTAACGACATTATGGATATGTTGGGTTAGCCAATAGGTTTTACCTGCTCCAGGACCTGCCGAAACTCTAAAAGGTGAGTCGATATCAATAAGCTCATCTGACTCAATAGTTATTATTGGCATAATACTTCTAAAGCCTCTTGTATATAAGTTGGAATTACGACTTCAACATAGGCATCACTTCCCTTGTTCAATAAATTGTTCTGCAAAGCGATCGCTAACTCTAACGCATTCTCTCCCTTACTAACTGAATTTAAATACCTTGAAGCTATAATAGAGCGTTTTTTCTCGTCATCTGTCAAATTAGAGCTATTTATTCCTATCTTAATACGAGTATTCTCCTCACTACTGCGAAGCTTGTCTATTAATTGTTGAACTGTGGAATCTGGGTCATTGTATGAATCCATGAGACCATATAACTCAGATGTGTTTTTAGTACTTTGTGTTACAAGTATTTTTAATGAAGGATTAAGATAGGCTAGCTCATACTCCAAGGTTTTGCCATGTATGCTATCTTGTTTAAATATTAATATATTACTAGACGCATGAACTACGTTATTAAGATCGTATTCATATGTTTCATTGTCACTATTAAACTCGTATGGGTAACAAGTTTTGAAATTTCGATCTTTAACTTTATTTTTTCTTACTGGGTCTTTGTCTGTTAAACATACGATTTTCTTTGGTATTGAATACTCATTCACTTCATCGAAAAGATAGAAGAAATGGTTAAAGTATCTTCCACCAATATTTACTATACTAATATGTTTGTCTTCCAAAAACTTGCCTTCATACTTAGCAAATATAGATATTAATAACTGTTCAGCAATACCTTCAACAAATAAAACTCTATCACTAAATAAAATATCAGACTTAACCGCATCTAAAAATCTTTCAATGTATTGCTTACTACCAATGACTTCGTTGCCATGTTCATCTTTAAAGGTTTTAGAAGGATATGCTACACTTGTGCCGTCGTTTTTCTCATATAGACAAATTATATTGTCTAAATCAACTGCGCTAGTTATGTGCGTAGAATGAGTAGTAACGAATATTTGTCTTACTTTTTTAGCCTTACGATTATTTTCTAAGAACTTAAGAAGTTTAAATTGCATTGATGGATGTAAGTGTGATTCAGGTTCTTCTATGATGAGCATTGAGAAGACTTTAGCGTTGCTGTCAAGATGTTCGACGTTAGCGTTCACCTGCATTTTAGCAAGGAGAAGAGACATATAGATTAAGTTGTTGTATCCTAAACCATTATTCCTAGCAGGTATCTTTATACCTGTTTCATACTCAACAATAAGTTGTAGAACGCTATATATTTCAAGCTCTGACAAAGCGCCTTCAAAGTTAGGTGATGCGTTGTTAAATGAAGCTCCTGTCTGTGTTGCGTATGATAAGATTTCTTCTTTACCATGTTCAATACGAACATGAATATCATTTAATAAATCATTTGACTTTGTCGAAAATTCATCTCTTCTAGTGTTTATAGCTACACTTTGTGCTTCTTTGTCTAACGTACTATCACTCTTGATATCATAATCCATGAAGAAGTCTATGACTTCTTTAAGCAAGGAGTTTTTGCCTGACAACATATCTCTCTCTACATCTCTTATCGCATCAAGAAATTGATAGTCAAACCTATCAAGCGTTTCTGAATCAAGTGTAGATTGATTCGTTACATCGCCGACCCAAATCTTGTGTTTATAGAACCTTAGGAAGTTTTTCTGTATCACCTTCCAGATTTTATTACTTATATCTCCACTACTTGTCTCTTCATTCTTTCCTTGAGTTACTATTTCTTCAGTAAAGGTTTTATACGTATCTTCATGTTTCTCAGGTAAGAAAAATTCATAAGTCAGCACTGCTTCATAATTATCATCAAAAATAGTAAGCCAATTCGCTAGCACTGAAAGATCGTCTTCTGTAGCAGTAGCTACATCTCCTTTTTTTATAGTAGCTTCAATAGTAATTTTAGGTGATGCATCTATTAAATATTGTTCATCGATAAATTTACAGAAATCATCAATTCCAAGCTTTTTGGTCGATCTCTTATCAAAGATTATAGAAAGGGCTCTAAGAAGATTCGACTTTCCAGAATTATTAGAGCCAATAATAGCGTTAATACCGTCGTTAAATTCAACTGTTATATCTTTAAAGCTTCTATAGTTAGTTATTTTTAATTGAGATATATACATCTTTACCAATATCCTTTTAAATAAATATTCCATTAATAACATATGATTTAAATTCGTTGCTGACTTGAATCACAACAAGCTAGTCTAAATTTTTCTAATTGGTTTAAGAGCTTCTTCTGGAAGACAGCATGGTTCGTCTTGGTTGCTTTCGATTAGCGAATTTTAATTGTATTTTTACACTGGTCATCTGGAATCCCATAACCGCTACAGCCCCAAAACTTACCAAATTTGCTCTCCCGCATTCTCATAGGACGACCACATTTATTACAGATTTTTATTGAATTACCACAGTCCCTGTTGTTGCATAAACTATCATGCTCTCTATCCACAGAGGGTGCCTCGCACTTAGTGCAGACACGTGCCTTACCTACCGAACAACCTCTACCAGAGCTACAGCCATAAAAACTGCCATACGGCCCTTTGATTAAGCGTAGGTAGCCGTTTACGCAGTTAGGGCATTTAAATATTTTTCTATGCCGTTCTTGGAAGGATTTAGAAAAGATATTAATGTCATATTTGGGAGCTAATAATTCAAGGACAAATTCTGACGGGGCTGTCGGACTAGCAATAATATACGATTTCTTTTTACAACGCGTTATGCCGACATACAGCAAGCGTCGCTCTTCAGAATGAGGAAATGAGTCTAGTGTTGGAAGTAGCGCCTCAGGGATAGCATCCTCACAGTTGCCATTAGGGAAGCCGCTTTTCCCTTGGAAGAAACCAATTAGGATGCAGTAGTCAGCTTCAAGCCCTTTAGATTTGTGAAAGCTCCAAAAGTGAATATCTTTGGACTCTTCTTTACCTAGAAAATTACGTGAATCCTTTAACAGATAGTTATATCTAGCAATAATTGCTATCGAACCTTCAGGGTCATTTGCCCTGATCTTGTTGACAACCTCGGCGACCCTGCTATAGACACCATTCTCTTCACCAGTCTTATCATCTAATAAATATACTTGTGATTCATCAACCACGTCGTGTGTTTTAATGTGTTTCTGATACTGTTCAGGATTCTCCATAATGAACGTTCCAGCAGTATCAGCAATGCTATTATTATAGCGGAATGTCTTTTGGAGCATTGTCAGTGTATGCGATCCAACCAGCTCATTAAATCTAGTAGTGAGCTCAAGTTTACCACCTGAGAATCGATAGATAGACTGCCAATCATCACCGACAACCGTTAATGAAGGGTCAGGCCCTTTTTCAATAATGCTGTTAACAAACTCCATCCGAGAGGCAGATATGTCTTGAAACTCGTCAACAAGAATATATTTCCAGTGAGGTTTATATTGACCATTATCTACGACTGCAATTGCACGGATAATCATATCGTCAAAGTCAATTGAATCAGTAGCTGCAAGCTCATCAACATACGCGTTGTGCAAGTCAGTTAGAATACGGGTCTTCTTCTTTGCTTGTGAGATGCGAGCTTTCTCTAGCCTATCGAGAATTGAGTCTTCATCTAATCTTTCAAATCGAGTGGCTTGTAATGCCTTGATAAGCATTTTGCTCCAAGTGGCAATTTGATCACCTTCCTTAAGCTTAGAGAGTAACTCTTTTGAAGCGTCTTCAACCGAATTTTTATCGGGAATAACTCCCACGGTAGCCAGTCGTTCTTCAAGACGAGCTTCGAGTGCATCTTCGATCCAATCATAATGGAATGTTTCCACCAAAACTGTTTCACACTCTTTATGTAATTTACGTTTGCTATCAATAGATTCGTTGTATGCTCGCTTATCTATATCGGGGCGAGTATTACCCTGTCTATCGATACCAAAATGCTCGATGTAAATATTAGAGTCAGATATGTGAAAGTCAGGCTGGTAGTCAAATCCTATGTCAATTCTTCGCTTACTGATGTAACGAGCTTCGTATTCGTATGGGATCTTATGAATAGCTAGCCAATTAGCTATCCTAAGTTCTTGATAGCCTTTGACCAACTCGCCTTGAAGAGTCCTAAACTCATTGTCTCTGATATGTCGCTCATACTCTTCTTGAGTCTTAAAGTCGAAAGGATTCACAGGTTCTGGGAATAGTGATATAAAATCGACCATTCTTTTTGGATCTTTTGCTAAATAATCTATCAGCCATTCTGTTACCCATGCTCCTAGCTTTAAACTATCTTCAGTGAAGACACTCATATAGGTTGAGATGTTAGATTCCCCTAAGATCTTTCTACCTAAAGCGTGGAATGTTGAAATCTGAGGTGGCTCTGTTAATACGATGCCTGAATTCTCAGCTTTATCAGCAAGCCTCTTTTTTAGCTCTTCAGCGGCTGATTTATTGTAGGCTAGAGCTAGAATCTCTGGAGGTGATGCCAATTCTCTATCGATAAGATCGAGAGCCTTAGCGACCATTACAGAGGTTTTACCCGTACCAGCAGCGGCAAGTACCATGTTCTTATCATTAGAACGAAGCACACCAAGTCTCTGTTCATCAGTCAAAGGGTTTGACTCTACGCTATCAAAAAAACTCTTTCTTAGTTCTAAGTTGATTTTTTCATGATATGCGCCTAAGGCTTCTTGTTTGATAGGATAAAGACTGTATATTTTCCCAACTTCGCTATATAGTTTGGAGTCACTGAAGTAATCCCATGGCACGTTGTCATCTTCATAGTATGTAGCCAGCTCATTTGCGACTAATTTAATTTGATCTAATTTTGAGTCTCTAGGGTAATTACTCAAAACTTGAATATTAAACTCTTCAATTAAGCTAATCATATAGGGCTGTAGGGAGTGAGCGATTTTTTTGTTGATAGACTCTAAAAATGCTATAGAGTTCGTTTTTGATAAAAACTTATACTCTTCAAACGATTGGCTGTTATGAATAAATAGGGTTGCCCCGAAAAAACCCTCTTCAATGTAAGAAAATCTTTTAATTTCGGAGAATAAGACAAGTTCTTTTGCTCCTTTCTTGGTATCTAAAGACAAGCCTAGCTCTGTTAGAAGTATTGCTTTTTTGCAAAAAACCTTACCAATGAAATTAAAATTCAATTGTTCAACCGTAATAATATCCTTCCCCTTTTCTCTCTTGTATGTCTATCATTAAATCTCTTGATGGATTTTTTCACTGGCAATTAATGAAAAATGATAAGGTATAAAAAAATTGTGTTAATTCATCCTAGGATAGTGTATGCACTAACACAATCATGGAACAAACAATATACCCTCAAAAGGAAACAAAAGTAATGATTAGTTCTGAAAAATATGAATCGGCAGATACAAGTATGACAAAACGGACTGGATATTGCATCGCAGTAATCAACTCTTCAGGGAATACTGGTAAATCTCTCGTTAGTAACTACATGCTTAGGCCGAATATGGATTTGCAGCGTCATTATGTGATAGGTAATCTAAGTATGTATAGTAAAACATATTCTGATGAAATTGTATTATCTGGAAAAAACTTTGATGAAGCTTTGAAAGCCTTGAGTAATATAGAGTCAGCTATTGTTGATATTGCTGCAGATAATACAGAGTATGTAATAGATACCATGAAGCACAATAGTAACTCTCATAAAGTATTCGATTACTTCTTAGTACCAATAGTAGAAGGTTTAAAGGAATTGGAAGATAGTTTAAATACAATCAAAGCTCTCTTAAAACTTGGAGTCCTACCTAACTCTATTAAGGTAACATTCAGTAATACAAAATCTACAGGAAACATAGATGATAAATTTGAATACCTTTTACCACATTTAGACGAACTTAAAATATCTTATGATACCAATGCGGCTATTAAGCATAATATCTTTTACCGAAGACTGTCTGAGCTAGACATTAGCTTATCAGAAATATTATCTATACCAATAGATGAAAAAAAGAATAGGAAAGAATACCTCAGGACTAAGAAGGATCCGGAACGGACAGAGGAGGAATACGCAGAGTTACAAGCATTGGTAGATTTAATTACGACTTGGCGGTGTGCACAGTCAGCTGTTCGAAATTTAGATGACGTGTATCATCGCTTATTTTCTAAATAGCAATTCGAGTTGGTAGAACAAAGTGAATAAAGGCAAACTTATAGGCACTGATGATATTACAGTACACATAATTGATTCTCAGATAAAAGAAAAGTTCGTCTTACTTTTAATATTTTAGTCAACATTAAACTCCGTACGTCTTGCAGTTGCTTGCGTAGTTTGACTATCTATAAATTTTTCTACAAAGTACAGACTGGCCGCATGCCTGCAACCTCATCGGAAACAAACCTTGGGCTTGTCTTGTGTTCCACATCGATATCGCGTGGCTAACGCAGCTACGCTATGATGAAGTTTTATTACCACAATTGCGCTGGCAAGATATTGGTAGTGATAATGTGGTTGTGACTGATAAACACTTATATCAAGGCATAAGGTCGACTCTTTTGAACGATAAGCGCGAACTGCTCGATAAACAAATCCAAGCAATCGAATACTTATCTATTCTGATGTACACAGTAGTAATATCTTTAATTGGGTTTCTATGATGAATAAGCATTTAAATATTTTTAAAACATACACTAAGAAAAACAGAATCTATCAATTAGAAAATGACCTAACAAGAGCTTTAGCCATATGCCTACAAGAAGATACCTTATTTTTCCATGAAGTGCTAAAAACCATCATTGACAACTCAGGTATATACAACAGGTTGTTTGAAGATCTCGATGGTGATACCGAGATGCAAATAGAGATACAAAAGAGAACCAGTCAAGTTCAGGACTTTGATAAAGTTTTTGCTGTATCGTTGAGTGAAAGCGTTATGTCTGATTTTTGGCAACAAAAACATAATATTGAATATGACCCAATTTGCGACTTGGTAATCACCATAAATAATATTTTAATTGTTATAGAAGCAAAAAGAGATAATATCAACTGCACGTCACAACTTTATAACCAAGTACTTAATATTCTTAGTCATCAGAGTAAGTGCCTTGAGGACAATAAAGAAGTTATTACTCCAGTTGATCTGAATTGGAGGAAATTAATGGCAATAGCTGTCAAAGTTGCCAGCTTTGAAAAAACAACAGGTAACACAAACCGATTCCTTAACGATTTTATCCAATTAGTGAAAGAACATAATTTTAGTTGGCTACCAGAGACACCAATCGGCTCTCTAAAGAACGTTAATGCTAAATCCATTTCTAGAAGAATTGAATCAGCCATTATACAGTTTTGTGATAATAACGAGTCGATAGACAAGTTAACCTATAGGGATCGTCTAGGTACCACATTTACACATGGATGGGCCAATGAGCTCTTATTTAATATAGATGCAGAAACAGGTGAACTAATAGTAGAAATATATCCTGGTAATACCAAAGGACAAGGATATCATATATTCCATAGCGAACCGAAGTTCAACCAACAATTAGAAATTGATGGCGAATTTTATACCACAAAGGAAAGCTACCATATCAAGATGATGGGGCAATCATACATAACTGGTTTATGGCTTACTGAGGATGATTTTAGAAAGTCTCTTTACACTAAACACAACTTTAAGAAGCACACTGGTAGAGTCAAAAGAGACTCTTGGGGAGATGTTGAAGCCTTGTTAGATGAGCACTTGAGCTCAGACTGGAGAAGCACATCTAAATGGAATGATAAAATTTTAAATTCTAAGAGAACGGTGTTTAATATATCTTTTGGTTATCTCATTAAAATAAGAATTCCTTTTGAAAGGTTATCGCAGTTAGATATTGATCACAACGATGTTACTCCATTAGCTAACTTGATCGAAAGTATCTACAAAGCATTTGAGACAAGTTTACTTATCAAATAACCATTAACATGATGACCCAACAAGAACTAGAAAAATACCTCTAGGGTACAGACACTACCTTATGTGGCACGATTGATGCGGGCAACTACAAACAGTATATCTTTCTTTTACTGTTCTTTAAGCATATCTCTAATGTTTACGGCGAAGAGTATGGAAAAACATTTGCTGAATGAATTTGTATTTCTGTCTGTGAGCTCATTATTTTCGCTTATGATCGCCCTATTTTGATCTATGCGTCCTCTAACTACATTGTCTATTTCTAAATAATCGGACGGTGTCCTAGTGGTTTTAAGTATGCTATGTAAAAAAATTAATGAGTTATTTATGAGATAAAGATAGATAATAGATTTTTTAGATGGACTAGTGCTAAAAAAAGCTAATATTAAGATAACTTAAACATAAGACATTTTTTATTATGGATAGTTTGATCCTACTTGTAATCAAAGCTTATATTTCTTACAAATTATTCACTTTTGGAATAGTAAGAATACTATATGTTATTTTTGATCAGGATGTTGCCTCTTTAGCTTATGCCGTTATTGCATTTTCAGCGATATATCTAATATGGGCATTTGAAGACTTTAAACAAGCAATATTGAATAGACAGCAGAAACGATAAATCAGTTTAACTAGAACCTATCTAATTGAGTAAATGACTTAAGCGACTGAAACATAACGCCAAAAATTATAGGTGGTGCGGCTTAGTAAGAAACAAAAGTAACTATAGACCCCCACCCATAATTTTCATTTACTATTTTGTAGCCAATAATATCTGTTGCCAAATCGCTACTTCATCATACATCACATATTCGCGGCGTAATCCCCAAGGTCCAAACTCAGCATGGCAGGCTCCCATGACATGTACTTCTGCACCAGTTGGTTGTCCAAAGTGTCCATAACCTTCATGCTTGCCAGTTAATGACCATCTAATCGCTGCGCGAGGTGACATTAACTTATCTTCCCGACCAATCTGGTGGTGAACCTCAAATTCAGCATTCGGAAATGATGAACGCAATCCTAGCCAAAACGCATCAACATCACCATGTGATATCCCTGAAATACCTCCTGGGTACTCGCCTAAACAACAACGGTCGTACTCATGTGGAATCAAAGCAAACTCTGCATTCATTAAGCGAATTAAAATATCTGCATATTTCTCACCCCATGCATTGTCGTTACCACGGCCTAAATAAGGACCGTCTTGATCAATACTTGGGGTAAATGGTTGTTTGACAATACCAATTTTCTCTTGTATTTCAATGACTTCTTGCGCTCTATCTTTAGGTGTTTGACCCATCTGCCGAGCAATGGCCCCTTGATCTCTTATCAACCATTCATCATCAATCTGATTGTTTTTTGCATGACAATCAGCAATGACTCGAAAGCGAAGATTTTGACCTGTTTTGATATGTGTGGCTGTGGTGATGATACGGTGTGAAGACAGCATGCCAGCCTCTGGGGTACCGCTCCAAATGACATCTTCACCTAGCAAGGTACGGTTAGGGAACTCTGCTAACACATTCATGGTCGCATTTATCACGCCTTGATTTCCGAAGTCTATACCTAGTGGCGTCCTAACCACAATATCTGGAGCATAATAGTCGTGAAGTGTATGTAATCCACGGTTTTCCCAAATTTCATTAGTAATTTTTAATATATAGTCTGGAAAATCGTTAAACTTCTCATCGAATCCTTTCATAAATTTCTCTTTTTAAAGTAAATATTGTGGCGTGTCTTCAATTCAACCGACGGTAATCTAAATGAGTTAAAACTTGCTAAGTTTTGCTAAACATCTTCAAATAGCTATTTAATATTCCGATACTATCTGCGCTGTTTTTCTTGTTTGGCAGCTATTTGGCTAATTTTTATCAGCATTTTTGAAATGAAGGCATGCCCTAGTAGATTGGTTTTATTTGTCAAACTGACGGTAACGTGCTTTATTAAACTCGCGCATTCGAGCGAGGACGTCTATACCAACCTGTTTATAGGCATGTAAAATATCTACAAGCACCCAATTCTCACGAATTAAGCCATCTTCACAACGCCAAAAATCTAGGCTACGAAGTGTTATTTCTTGTCCGGCAGGTGCAATACCAAGCCAGCCATCGTTAGATACCGTCATCGACATTCCAGGCCAAGCTGTGAAAGCGACATAATCTCCTTCAGCAAAAAAATACCCATTTTCTTCAATGGTTTGACGGTTTGGCAGAGCATTTAAAAATGGGATTTGATGCCAGTTGCGAAACCCTGTAATACCTCGACAGGCACCAATACCAGAAGGTCCATACCAGGTGCAACGAGGATGCCAGTAATCTTCTAATTTCATGGCCGAAGCACCACCTGTCGAAAACTCGCCCAAACCGTTTAGCATATTAAGCACCAGTTGTTCACTACGCTGACTGTGCTCAACAGAATACGTTTTTTCTACTAAGTTACCATCAAGGGTAGCAGGTGCGGACAATATACCTTCACGTCCAAGGCTTTTTACCATTGGCCATGCATCCGCTTGATGCATCACTTCCGGTATATCCCAAAGCGCTTGCATCTCAACAATCTTGCCGTTTTCAAAGCGGTAAAACTCATGAAAACGCATGGTAACCTGATGTCCTGTAGGAGGAATATCAAACCAACTTTCCATGAACGTACCTGTATAGTAGCCAGCACACCCTACCCAGTCAGTATTACTATTTTCATTACTGGTCATACTGCTACCACTATTTCCGGCCATAACAATAAAGGTTCGACGCTCTAGATCTGGAATGGCTTGTTGTAATGGCTCAAACGCTTCGGTAAATAAAGCGTCACGATTTTGTAAAATTTCTAAGGGGTAAGCCAATTGAATGACAGCAGATTCAGTAAAGAGCTCATCTATTAGAGATTTCACTTTTTCACTATCATAATTGTATAGCGCTTGATTAAATCGCTCAATTTGGTTTTTATTTTGCTGTTCTGCTGTCTTGTTATTCATATACTGTCCCTTGCTATATTTGAATTTATTAAAAACCTCACAAGCTTTCAGTTAGTTCATCATAACCACACCGACAATAGTAGATGTGGTTATGGCTTTAATTGGTCGCACCTTAAGTTTTAGGTTAAGACTTTATTCCATGATAGTAGGCGTGTGGGCCAAATCACCTGATTTGGTGTCAAACTTTTCCCAACCATGACCATTAAAAGGGTCAATACCTAGCTGCATCATAATAGAAGGAAAATCGACCATGACATAGTTGTCTTCGATTTTGCCATCGGCTACTTTCCAAAAATCCATATAGCGGATAATAACTTTCTTACCAGTAGGCTTTATACCCATGAATTCGCCACTGTGGATTGCTTCTTGACGACCAAATGCTGCACACCACTCACCTTGGGTTAATCTTGCTTCATCAATACAAACTTTTTCAGAGAATGCTTGCTGAAATGGACGCTGCCAACCATTTTGAAACTCTGTTAATCCTTCTTTGTAACCACATCCTGCATTACCCATCCAGCGAAAAGTTTCGGCAAAAAATCTACCCATATTGTCAATATCATGATCGTTCAAACCATCAACCATGGCATCAATCACACCTATGGTTTCATCTGTTTTACTAAGATCATTATCTTTGGTTAGGATACCTTGCTCTGGACGTTTTGGGGTTGTCATAATATTTCTCTCTATTAAGTTAAAAGGTAAAGATAAAGGTTGTTTTTTAAGCATTGATGAAGACAACAATCAAACTCTTGACTCTTCGAACGCTTGCCACGCTTTTTCAAAAGCTGCAAAGTCAAAGCCTTCTTTTTTTGCTGGTGTTAGAATAATTTTCTCGCTATTTAATAACTTCTGAATAGCGGCTTCTAATTTATCGATTATATTTTTAGGTATGACGACGGCACCATGACGGTCAGCGTGTATTAAATCACCCACCTCAACCGTCATGCCCATGATATCGACTGTAGTATTAACCTCTTTAACATGGACAAATCCATGACTAGGACCGACAGAATGGGCAATTACTGGAAAGTCTTCTGCCATGTCACCCAAATCGCGCATCACGCCATTTGTTAGTGCCCCATTCATCCCAAATGCCTTATGTATCGTCGTGTTAATTTCGCCCCAGTATGCACCAATGCAGTTTGGATAATCGACATCTTCAACCACTGCGACTGATGGCATATCACCTTTGGCACCCTCTGACATGGCACGATAATAATCCATACGTCTGGCGCGGATCACCTCTTTTGGTTCTGTAGGTTCTGCCAATGCGCTAATTTTTGCGGTCACAGCATAACCAACGATGGGTCTTGAATCAGGTTCAGATGACAACATACTTCCACGTGTAAAACTATTAAAGCCTCGCTTGCCTTGAGCTACTTCAATGGCATTACATACTGTCGGTGTATCAACAGATTGCAGCAGTTTAAGTAACGTATTATTCATAAATAACTCCTTTCATTTCCATATGATTTGAACGAAAAGCTAATTTTGGTTAACTAGGGTGTTTCATTGTTTAAGTAAATAACCAGCTTTCTATGGCACGGTTTGTTTGATCTGGCGCTTGCAATGTCGGTAGATGTCCTGCACCTTTTATGATTTGTAAATCTGCATGTGGTATCAAAGACTTCATCAATGTATGACGCTCAACAGGGCAAAGTTGATCATCCTCGCCGCACAAAATTAAAGTAGGGATATTGGCAGCAAGTTTTTTTAGCGTTTCTTGCTGGTCTTGTCTATCACGCAAAGCGAGGCTTTGGTTAATATAAGCTGCTATACCAGATGACTGAGACATAGCGTTGCAAAGCTCAATTATTTTCAAATTCCTCTTAGTTGACAGACTTTCCGTAGGTGAGAAATACTTAGGAATAGTATTCGCAATTACCTCAGCTAATCCGTTTTGTTGCACATTGGCCATCAATAACTGGCGATTTCTCTTAACTTCTTCGGCTTCTGCTTTTGGATTTGTGTCAAGTAACGCAAGCTTGGCAATGCGATTGGGCGCTTGACGTAAAATTTCCATGGCAATAATACCGCCCATAGATAACCCTCCCAACGCAAAGATTGGTGGCGCATTATCTAGGATGTCTTTTGCTAAATCCTGCATATTACTATGAGTTGAAACCGGTACAGTATGAATCGGCACTCTGTGCGAAAAAGCGGATATTTGAGGCTGGTAAAGCCTTGTATCACACATCATCCCGGGGATAAGAACCAAAGGTATCATTTTTATATTCCCAAATAGTACGCCTCAAAATCCAAGGTAATAACCCTACCGTTCACTTTGGATCCAAGTCGGGCCTGCCGCTTCGGCGGTGTTTTTCACTCTAAATAGAGCAGTTTCACCAGACATAGAAGGATAAATACGATGTGCTAGATTAGGAGGCACAGCCACTACATCCCCTGGTCCTATGCTCGTCTGAGATTCTTCGCCAGTATCATCTAACCACTTAAATGTCCAATGCCCCGTTTTTACCATCAGAATTTCATGACAATCCGTCTGATAAGGCGCTTCACTGATTGAGCCGCGTGTCAAAAACTCCACCGAAAAACCCGGCTTGTCTTTGATCAAGGCATGTTCACCTATCACTTGGCAAGGTGCTTCTTTGGCCAGTGCCATCATGTCCCAATAACGGGCAACATAATGAGGGACGATTGCTGAGGTCGGTACTTCTGGATACTGTTTAAGCGCTTCTTCTGTGAGTTGCGCCATTGGCCCAATACCCTCAGGTAGGCTCTCCCCTTTTTTGCTGTCGTACAGTCGACCGTCATTGCCCAAGATCAGACCATGAGCCTTAGCATCTTCAATAACTTGCGGCGCCCAAGTCACACCGCCACCTGCATCGTCACCACCCAGTATCGACATAATCATACCGTAGTCGTTGCCTATATTTTCAAAGCCACGAAACACACCCGTCGGAATATTAAAAATATCCCCTGCTTCGCAAATAACTTCTCCCGCTGTACCATGAATACCCCAAAAAAAGCGCCAACGGCCGCTCAGTACAAAAAATACTTCGGCAGTGGTATGTAAATGCAAGCTGTTTTTACAACGTGGAGGTTGGCCTGCAGCACCAATATTAAAGCCAGGGGTATCTTGAATATGTACGTGCTGGTCTGGGCTTTCTGACACACCACCACCAATGATGGTGAAATTTTCTTTATGATTTGATCCTGGCGTATGTGCATCAATAAAGGCGGTACGGCAGGGCTGTAAATCTCCGTAACGCACGATACGTTTTTCCATCTCAAGTCTGCTGATACCTTCCATTACTTTATCCCTATTTTAATTTATCTTCCAAACGGCTTTTTTAATCAAAAGTATTTATGGTTTTTTTGCCGAGTTACGAACAATCAATGGGCCATCTATAGAAATACGCCTCGGTGGAGAATCAGGGTTTGCTATTTTCTCTAATAAAGTAGACACCACCTCATCCGCCATTCGCTGAGCCGGTTGACTGACAGTCGTTAAGCTATAAGACTCCCAAGATGCTACCGCAACGTCATCGTACCCAACGACTGACACATCTTCTGGCACTCTAAGCCCCAACTCATAACGTAAGGTATCCATGACAGCAAAAGCCATAAAATCATTGGCAACAAATACAGCATCTGGGCGATTGGTTTCCGTTTTATTGGCAAATAACTCTATCGTGGCCTGCTTTGCCGTTTCACGATCATAATTGCCGACCGCTTGAGCAAATAGCTTTTGACCAGACTGTTGCAACCCTAAAAGAAAGCCAGCTTCACGGTCTCGCTGTGTAGAAGACCCTGTCCAACCTGAAATATGAGCGATTCTTTTATGGTTACCTTTAACAAAAAACTCTGCTACTTTACGACCACCGACGAAGTTGTCAGAGCTCACACCAGAGAGTCGATCATCGTCTTGCAAACGATTAAGCATAACTACAGGAATGTTCTCTGTATGACAACGGTCCGTTAAATCGCTAGATAAACTCAGAGACGCTGTAATGATACCGTCCACTTGATAATCCAAAAGCTCATCTACTACCTTAAGCGTAGAATCTTTGTCATTCATCGCCATAAAAATCAATAGATGGTAACCATGTGACTGCAATGCATGAGAGAGCTTTTCAATCACATCTGCATAAAAGAGATTTTCTAAGTGCGCCACCACCAAACCAATTAAACGACTTTGCCCAGTGATTAATGAGCGCGCGAGCATGTTTGGGCGATAGCCTAATTCTTTAGCGGCTTTTTTTACTTTGTCTCTAATTTTTTGCGACACACTTGCTCCCGGGGTGTAAACCCGAGATACTGCAGATTGACTAACTCCTGCTGCTTCAGCAACTTGATCTGCTGTAACACGTTGGGTTTTTATAGCATTTGTGATATCGGAATTTTTATTTGTCATCTCATAACCTTTTATAGCCCAGCTCTTAGCCATTGGTGTTGATAGGGTGTTCTGCTAATTATTATACCTAAGCTAATAAATCAAAAACACTTAGTGTCAAAACCGCTGAGAACTCAATATCTAGCGTTGGCTATCCTGCGGTCCATCCACCATCTATTAGCAATGAAGTACCTGTTATCATGGCGGCAGCATCTGATGCTAAAAATACAGTTGCTCCCATAATATCTTCTACTTCAGCCACTCTACCTAAATGGATTTTACTCATAATCCATTGGCTTTTGTCAGCGTCAGCAAACGTTGCCGCGCTCAAGGCTGTTCTTACAAATGTGGGGCAGATAGTATTAATGCGAATGCCACGCTTACCCCACTCTATTGCCATGGCCTTGGTATAACCCTCAACAGCATGCTTAGTTGCACAATACACGGCACGATCTAGCCCACCGACATGCCCCATCTGTGAGGAAACATTGATAAGACTGCCAGCTTTATTGGCATGAATAAGTTTTTTTGCCGCTGCTTGCATCAAAAAGTAAGAGGCGCGCAGATTAATATCGGTCACGTCATCAAAATCATTAGGTTCTGTTTCCAGTGCAGGCGTGTGTTTGGCCATACCTGCACTATTGACCACAATATCAAAAGCTTCTACATTAGAGAGGTTTTCAAATAGATGACGAACAGAAGCGACATCTGTCACATCTAGTTTTAAGGCGTTGGCCTTTAAACCTTTATCCGTCATTAGCGTCACCACAGCTTGTAACTTATCAGATGAGCGCGCAGCTAATGTCACGTCTGCACCCGCTTCAGCCAATGCAACAGCACACCCTAACCCAATACCAGATGAGGCTCCAGTCACTAATGCACGCTTTCCTGTCAGATTAAATGAAGGTGTTATTGGTAATCGCATAAGTCTTTATCTTCTCTAATTTAAATATTTGATATCAAATAGATATGATTGAACGATAATGCTGGCTTAGTCGGCAGCTGTGCCATAAGGTACTTCTTGATGACCATAACGGCGTACACGCACATTACATTGTTCAGCATGACCGACAAAGCCCTCTAACATGCACAAGCGCGACCCATAACTTCCAATCTTGGCCGCCGCCTCATCCGTGGTAATCTTTTGGTACGAATGCGTTTTTAAATATTTTCCTACCCATAATCCACCTGTATAACGACCTGCTTTTTTGGTGGGTAAAGTGTGGTTGGTACCGATGACTTTATCACCATTAGAAACATTAGTACGAGGACCTAAAAATAACGCCCCATAACAAGTCATATGTTCTAAGAACCAATCATCTCGATCCGTCATTACTTGCACGTGTTCTGATGCATAGTCATTGGCAACTTCTAGCATTTCTTCATAGGTGTCACAAACAATGATTTCACCATAATCTTCCCAACTCACCGATGCTGTATCGGCCGTTGGCAATACTTTCAGTAGACGCTCGATTTCGCTCATAGTGTCTTTAGCCAGTTGCTGTGATGTCGTCAACAATACAGCAGGTGAGTTATAGCCGTGCTCTGCTTGACCTAGCAAATCTGTAGCACAAATCTCGCCATCAACCGTATCATCCGCAATGACCATTGTTTCAGTAGGTCCTGCAAATAAATCAATTCCTACACGACCAAATAACTGACGCTTTGCCTCAGCGACAAAAGCATTACCAGGGCCAACCAACATATGTACAGGTTCGATGGTTTCTGTACCTAATGCCATTGCTCCAACGGCTTGAATACCACCCAATACATAAATTTCATGTGCGCCGCCCAAGTGCATAGCAGCAATCACAGCAGGGTTCGGCTTGCCATCAAACGGTGGTGTACAAGCAACAATACGAGGTACACCAGCGACCGAAGCTGTAGCAACAGACATATGTGCTGATGCGACCATCGGAAACTTACCACCTGGGATATAGCAACCTGCCGACTGAACAGGAATATTTTTGTGACCCAAAATAACCCCAGGCATGGTTTCAATTTCAATGTCTTGCATCGAGTCGCGCTGAGCTTGGGCGAAATTACGTACCTGAGCTTGAGCAAATTTGATGTCTTCTAAATCACGAGGCGAAACTTGCGCAATTAGCTCGTCAATCTCTTGTTGGTTTAAGCGAAATGCTTGTGGAGAATAATTATCGAATTTCTCTGACAGCTCACGTATGGCAGTATCACCACGCTTTTCGATATCTGCTAATGTATTCTCAACAACTTGACGCACCTTTGCATCATCTTGGCTACGTTGTGCTTCAGGCTTACCTTTTTTTAAATATGTAATCACATCCATGTCCTCGTTTATGCTTATTTAGCATGTTGTTTGGTAGATAAAAAAATTTGCTTTCTTACATCATGTTCTTAATGGTATGAAACCATTCACGCATCATATTTATAATGCATACGAATTTATCGTTAAACCCTTATGCTAACACTTACCTATATACGTTGAAAATTTTAATAACAACCTTTAAATAAAACGTATAAAGTAAAAATTGTTAATCTAAAAACCTACTGATTATGAATATATATTAGCGCGATATAACCAATAATACAACATTTTATTGAATTCGAATTCATTAATTTTCATACGTCTGTTAAAGGGCTTTAATGTGAGGTATTTGATGCTTAACTTTACGAATATTTAACAGTCACGCCACTCTTTAACATAAAATATAAAAGTCGATAAGAACGAGCATCACATCATTCATTAGCATCATTCATGTTATAAAACGCAAAAAAAGCCACCTCAGTGACTTACTTTATCTAAAAACTTATCTGCAAATAATCATGGTTAAAAACATAGCTTAGAGATTAATGACCGCCGCCATTGATAGTACGTACCATCTCTTCTACCATTTTCTTAGCATCACCAAAGATCATCATCGTTTTGTCCATGTAGAACAAGCTATTATCCAGACCTGCATAACCAGTACTCATTGAACGCTTGATGACCATGACCGTCTGCGCTTTGCTGACTTCTAGAATCGGCATACCGAAGATTGGAGAAGTAGGATCGTCTTTCGCAGATGGATTCACGACGTCGTTTGCACCGATAACCAATACCACATCTGTACTTGCAAAGTCTGAGTTAATCTCGTCCATTTCTAAAATATCATCATAAGGTACATCAGCTTCAGCCAATAGGACGTTCATGTGACCTGGCATACGACCCGCAACTGGATGGATGGCAAAGCGTACGTTAACACCTTCTTCTTTTAACAACTCATATAGCTCTTTTACTGCATTCTGTGCGCGGCCTTGTGCCATACCATAACCTGGTACAATGACCACACTGCTAGCATTAGACATCAGGAACCCTGCATCTTCTGCTGAGCCCGCTTTGTAGTTCTTCGGTGCACCATCATCGCCGCCTGCTGCCACAGCTGATGTACCCATCCCACCGAACAAGACATTAAGCAGTGAGCGGTTCATGGCTTTACACATGATGTAAGACAAAATCGCACCTGATGAACCGACCAGCGAACCCGCGATAATCAGCATCGAGTTGCCAAGCGTAAAACCAATACCTGCTGCCGCCCAACCTGAGAATGAGTTCAGTAGTGATACAACTACCGGCATATCACCGCCACCGATTGGGGCAATCCACATCCAGCCAAAGATAACCGCAATCACTGCCATCGCATAAAATGCTGGTAATGAATCAGTGACGAAATACACCCCACCGAAACCAATCATTGCAATAAATAGTAACGCTTGGACAGGCTTTACCCAGCCGCCAACCAATGTTTTCGCCCAGCTTTTCGCTGCCAATTTACCAAAGGCAAAGACCGAGGCTGAGAACGTAATTGCACCGATGAAGCAACCGATAAATAGTTCAATGCGAGCAACGGCGCCATGCTGCTGTTCAGTGTGCAATACCGTCGCAAGTGCAATCGCAACCGCTGCCAAACCAACGAATGAATGCATTAAAGCGACCGTTTCTGGCATCTGGGTCATCGCGACTGTTTTCGCTTTCCACATACCAACGAGAGCACCCAACACCATCGCCCCGATAATCAACCAAAGCACAGGGCCTTCTGCTAAAAAGAAGGTTGTTACAACGGCAATCGCCATCGCTGCCATACCAAAACGGTTACCGCGAATCGCGGTCTTTGGACTA
>Ga0209595_100100_pt1 | contig 29271 bp, 27 predicted proteins | sample Porto_4metaG_FD_187427 | JGI IMG/M metagenome (GOLD analysis project Ga0209595, IMG submission 187427) | Marine algal microbial communities from Porto, Portugal - Porto_4 metaG (SPAdes) (version 2) | ecosystem: Host-associated > Algae > Red algae > Unclassified | place: Portugal: Porto... | reverse complement strand
CTTTCCCATAAAACAGCATCCTATTTCAAATTCCACTAAAAAAAATGATACGATAGAATGAGATTATATAGTAAGGGAGACGGTAAAAATGAAACAACCACTCGCACATCGAATGCGCCCTACAAATATTCAAGAAATTATTGGACAACAGCATTTAGTTGGTGAAGGAAAGATTTTACGGCGAATGGTCCAAGCAAATCATTTTCAATCTATGATTTTATACGGTCCTCCAGGTACAGGAAAAACATCAATAGCTAGCGCAATTGCGGGAAGTACTGGAACACCGTTTCGCCTATTAAATGCTGTTACTCACAATAAAAAAGATATGGAAGTTGTCGTACAAGAAGCGAAGATGCATCAACACCTCGTTTTAATTTTAGATGAAGTTCACAGGTTAGATAAGGCGAAACAAGACTTTCTATTACCTCATTTAGAAAGTGGACTCCTTACTTTAATCGGTGCAACGACGAGTAATCCATTCCATGCGATAAACTCTGCTATCCGAAGCAGATGTCAAATCTTCGAGTTACACGCACTAACAGAAGATGATATTTTAATTGGTTTAAAACGAGCTCTTGAAGATAAAGAAAAAGGGCTTGGGGAATATGATGTAACTGTTACGGATGGAGCATTACATCACTTTGCAAATGCATCAGGCGGAGATATGCGTTCAGCTTATAATGCACTTGAATTAGCTGTTTTATCTAGCTTTACAACTGACGACAAAGCTGCGGAAATCACGCTAGAAATCGCAGAAGAATGCTTACAAAAAAAGAGTTTCGTTCATGACAAAGGTGGAGATGCTCATTATGACGTATTATCGGCATTTCAAAAATCAGTGCGCGGAAGTGATGTAAATGCAGCACTTCATTATTTAGCACGCCTTATTGAAGCAGGTGATTTACAAAGTATCGGTAGACGCCTTCTTATTATGGCATATGAAGATATCGGACTTGCTAGCCCGCAAGCTGGACCGCGCACACTTGCAGCGATCGAGTCAGCTGAACGAGTTGGATTCCCAGAGGCACGCATACCACTTGCAAATGCCGTTATCGAGCTATGCTTATCACCAAAATCAAATTCAGCTTATAAAGCACTTGATGCTGCATTGCACGATTTACGTAACGGTCAAACAGGTGACATTCCAGGTCATTTAAAAGACAGTCACTATAAAGGCGCTGAATCGTTAGGTCGAGGCATTGGATACTTATATCCACATGACCATCCAAATGGCTGGGTACACCAACAATACTTACCTGATAAAATAAAAAACAAGCAATATTATAAACCGAAAACAACAGGGAAATTTGAGCAAGCACTTTCTACTGTTTATGAAAGATTACAAAGTTCGAATAAAACGAAAAATAAAGGGTAACATAAACGAAAACGTCACCATTACGGAGGCTTCGCTTATGAAAACACGTCAAGATGCATGGACAAGAGAAGACGATCTCCTTTTAGCAGAAACTGTTTTACGACATATTCGTAGCGGCAGTACACAAATCAAAGCATTCGATGAAGTTGGCGATGCTTTGAACCGCACTTCAGCAGCTTGCGGTTTTAGATGGAATGCTGAAGTACGAGCGAATTACGAAGATGCGGTACAGATTGCAAAAAAACAACGTAAAGAATTAAAACGTTCTGAAGCTAAAATAGAAAAAGAGCAGTTTACACAAACTCGGCAGCTCGTAATCGATGCCGAGTTTTCAGAAAATATCACGCCAAGTCAACAGGAACTTACAATGCAAAATGTCATCTCATTTTTGCAAAACATGGAACATAATAACCCTTCAACCGCAAAGTTGCAAACTGAAAATGAGGTATTACAAGATCAGCTTACTTCCTTGCAAAAAACGAATCATGAACTTCAAGCAAAATTAGCGGTACTCACAAAAAAACAACAAGCAATCGAAGAAGATTATGCAATGCTTGTTAGAATTATGGATCGTGCTCGAAAACTTGTTTCAGTTGAAGAACAAGAAGAACAGATTGCTCCCATTTTCAAAACCGATCAAAACGGGAATTTAGATATTATTTATTCTGCAGAGAATTAAAAACAGGGATGTCACTTTTTTGATTAAGTGACATCCTTGTTTGTTTTCGGTGAACCGTATATAGATATATCGGTAAATGAAATTATATCAACGATTTTTCGAATATATCTATCGTAACTTGCAATATATCAACGATTTTTCAAATATATCTATCACAACTTGCAATATATCAACGATTCGAAAAAAAATATCGATTTAACGACAAAAATTGACAATAACATTTCTCCCTGTCATACAAGGAAACTCCCAAAATATATTGGATAATTTTTACTGTAATGTCATTATAACTCTTGGCCTTCTCGTCCTGACTTTAGCTCTTTTCACCATTAACAGTCTAAAAAATACATCCGCCTATAAATCAGATAAATATGATCATTACTTATTAACCTTACTTACATTTGAACTAGTAGTGATGCAAATATCAATAATTCTTTAAAACATAGAAAAAGCATATATCCGAAATGGATATATGCTTTCCTTTTATTCTTGCCCTACACGCTTCACTTCTACGTTTTTAATACGCTCACGTACAACGTGACTTGCCATAATTAAGCCTGCCACAGATGGTACGAATGCATTTGAAGAAGGTGGTAATTTCGCCTTACGAATTTTTGCATTTTCGTCTGGTACGATTTCTTTACGTACTTCTTCACGAATTACGATTGGGTTTTCGTCAGAGAAGACAACTTTTACACCTTTTTTAATACCCTCTTTACGAAGCTTCGTACGAATTACTTTCGCAATCGGATCTGTATGTGTTTTAGAAATGTCCGCAATACGGAAACGAGTTGGGTCCATTTTATTTGCTGCACCCATACATGAGATAATTTTAATTTTACGACGTAAACATTGTTTAATTAAATGGATTTTGAACGTAATCGTATCAGATGCATCCACTACGAAATCTAAACCGTGTTTAAAGAACTCTTCATATGTTTCATCTGTATAAAACATTTCTAATCCAATTACTTCACATTCCGGATTAATGTCTGCAATACGCTCTTTCATTAATTCTACTTTTGAACGCCCTACAGTAGATACTAAAGCGTGAATTTGACGGTTTACGTTTGTAATATCTACAACGTCTTTATCAACTAATACGAGACGTCCTACACCAGAACGCGCTAACGCTTCAGCTGAAAATGATCCTACGCCGCCAATTCCTAAAATACCGATTGTACTATTTTTTAATATTTCAAGTCCTTCTTTACCGAAGGCTAATTCATTACGTGAAAATTGATGTAACATTCAGCTCTACACTCCTATTACAAAAATGGTCTACCATGTATTCTAGCGTTTTTCCGACTATTTGTATAGAAAAAGTTATAGAATTCCTAAAAATACATATTTCAAACAAAAACATAATATAAACCGGACTTTTATTTCTTCCTACATACACGTTTTAAAAGGAGGATTCAGAGGGCCGAGCAGATCGAGGCACGTATGCTAGGAAGAGCGCAGTGTAGCTTTACTACTCGAGCACCGGACTGGCGAAGCAACGACGAAATGCGACTGCCATCTGAACCGAACTTTTTTAAACTTCCTCTCAATATACGTTTAAAAAGGAGGATTTAGAGAACCGAGCAGATCGAGGCACGTATGCTAGGAGGAGCGCAGTGTAGCTTTACTACTCGAGCACCGAACTGGCGAAGCAACGACGAAATGCGACAGTTATCTAAACCGGACTTTTTAAACTTCCTCTCAAAAAAAGTCTAGACGGCTATAGTATAACCATCTAGACCCTATTCTTACTTCTCTTCTTTCAAGCTTAATTTTAAGTTCAGTTCTTCAAGCTGAGCTTCTGCAACTGGGCTTGGAGCTTCTGTTAATAAGCAACTTGCGCTTGCTGTTTTCGGGAATGCAATTGTATCACGAAGGTTCGTACGACCTGCAAGTAACATAACAAGACGGTCTAAACCTAATGCAATTCCGCCGTGTGGTGGTGTACCGTATTCGAATGCTTCTAATAAGAATCCGAATTGTTCTTGCGCTTCTTCTTGTGAGAATCCAAGCGCTTTAAACATTTTTTCTTGTACGTCACGCTCGTAAATACGAAGTGATCCGCCACCAAGCTCATAACCGTTTAATACAAGGTCATATGCTTGTGCACGTGCTTTTTCTGGTGCTGTTTCTAATAGCTCAACGTCTTCACGGAATGGCATTGTGAATGGGTGGTGAGCTGCGAAGTAACGATCTGCATCTTCATCGTACTCAAGAAGTGGCCAATCAGTTACCCATAGGAAGTTAAATTTACTTTCATCTATTAACTCAAGCTCTTTACCTAAACGTAAACGAAGTGCACCTAAGCTATCTGCAACAACGCTTTTCTTATCTGCTACGAATAGTAATAAATCGCCAGCAGTAGCTTCTAATGTACTCATTAACGCTTTTGCATCTTCTTCGCCGAAGAATTTCGCAATCGGTCCTTTTAAGCCGTCTTCTTCCACTTTAAGCCAAGCTAGACCTTTTGCACCGTATACTTTTACGAATTCAGTTAATGCATCAATGTCTTTACGAGAGTATTTGCTTGCGGCACCTTTTGCATTAATTGCTTTTACTTGTCCGCCGCTTTCTACAGCACTTGTAAATACTTTAAATCCACAATCTGCTGCAAATTCAGATAGGTCTGTTAGTTCCATTTCAAAGCGTGTATCTGGCTTATCAGAACCGTAGCGAGCCATTGCATCAGCATATTTCATACGAGGGAATGGTGCACTAACTTCTACACCTTTTGCATCCTTCATAACTTTCGTCATCATACGCTCCATCATATCTAAAATTTCATCTTGCGTTAAGAATGAAGCTTCGATATCGATTTGCGTGAATTCTGGTTGACGATCCGCACGTAAATCTTCGTCACGGAAACAACGTGCTACTTGATAGTAACGCTCAAATCCGCCGACCATAAGAAGTTGTTTAAATAATTGTGGTGACTGTGGTAATGCATAGAATTCACCGTCGTGTACACGGCTTGGTACTAAATAGTCACGAGCTCCTTCTGGTGTGCTCTTCGTTAAAATTGGAGTTTCAACTTCTAAGAAGTCTTCTGTATCTAGGAAGTTACGAATTGTTTTCGTTACGTCGTGACGCATTTTGAATGTGTTAAACATTACAGGACGACGTAAGTCTAAGTAACGATATTTTAAACGCACATCTTCTGATGCATCTGTATCATCAGCGATAATGATTGGTGTTGTTTTCGCTGCGTTTAATACGTTTACTCTCGTTGCTTGTACTTCAATACGACCAGTTGCCATATTGTCATTAATTGCGCCTTCACCACGTTCAACAACTGTACCTTCTACGTGCAATACGTATTCACTACGAATCGTTTCTGCTACTTCTAGTGCTTCTTTTGATGTTTCTGGGTTAAATACGACTTGCACGATACCTGTACGGTCACGTAAATCGATGAAGATTAATCCACCTAAGTCACGACGTTTTTGTACCCAACCTTTTAATTGAACTGTTTGTCCAACAGCTTCTACTGTTACTTTTCCACATGCATGTGTTCTTTCAGCCACTGTAAGTTCCCCCTATATTAATTTCTCTGCTACGTATGAAGCAAATACATCTAATGCTACTTCTTCTTGTCCGCCTGTTGCCATATCTTTTAAGTTAATGATGCCTTTATCTAGCTCATCTTCCCCTAATACAGCTACAAATTTCGCATTTAAACGATCTGCTGATTTAAATTGTGCTTTCATTTTGCGATCTAAATAATCTTTTTCGACTGATAATCCAGCTTTACGAAGATCAAACGCAACTTTCGCAGCATGGTCTTTCGCTTTTTCACCAAGAGCTACAACGTAACAATCAATACTATGTTCAATTGGTAACTCAATGTTCTCAGCTTTTAGCGCCATAATTAGACGTTCAATACTCATCGCAAAACCGATACCTGGCATTTCTGGTCCACCGATTTCTTGTACAAGTCCATTATAACGGCCACCACCGCTTAATGTAGTGATAGCACCGAAACCTTCTGCCTCACTCATAATTTCAAAAACAGTGTGTTGATAGTAGTCTAAACCACGCACTAAGTTAGGATCTTTTTCAAATGGAACATCCATCATAGTTAATAGTTCTTGAACTTTATCGTAGTATACTGCTGAATCTTCGTTTAAGTATTCTGTAATAGATGGTGCTGTACCCATTAATTCATGGTTACGGTCCTTCTTACAGTCTAAAATACGAAGTGGATTCTTTTCTAAGCGAGATTGGCAATCAGAGCAGAACTCGCCGATGCGTGGCTCAAAATGAGCGATTAATGCATCGCGGTGCGCTTGACGGCTCGCTGCATCACCTAAGCTGTTTAATACAACTTTAATATTTTTTAAGCCCATGCCGCGGTAAAACTCTACAGCAAGTGCAATTACTTCTGCATCAATTGCAGGGTCGTTACTACCGATTGCTTCAATACCGAATTGTACGAATTGACGATAGCGACCTGCTTGTGGTCTTTCGTAACGGAACATTTGACCGATATAGTATAACTTTGTTGGTTGCGTTGCGTCACCGAACATTTTGTTTTCAACGTAAGAACGTACAACAGGTGCAGTACCTTCTGGACGTAATGTTAAACTGCGCTCACCACGATCTTGGAATGAATACATTTCTTTTTGTACGATATCTGTCGTATCACCAACACCACGTAAAAATAACTCAGTGTGTTCAAAAATTGGTGTACGAATTTCTTTATAATTGTAACGACGGCAAATTTCGCGTGCTTGCCCTTCGATATACTGCCATAACTCAACAGTGCCTGGAAGAATATCTTGCGTTCCGCGTGGGATTTGAATAGACATATTCAGTTCCTCCTCAAATTGTTTTAATCTTAATAAAAATAAAAAAACTCCCGCCTCTACTGTTTGAACAGTAGGGACGAGAGTATTATACCCGTGGTGCCACCCTAATTGAAGCACGTATGCTTCCACTTTTTTAATAACGCTTAAATGTGCGTTCATCCCTACTAAGCATATATGCCGTTCAAGTTGAAACCTCTAGAGTGTCATTCAATCAGTCATCATGTAGAAATGTTTTCAGCCTAAGACATCTCCTCTCTTTCCATGTGTATCTCATTTACTCTTCTCTATCAACGGTTATATTCATATGTAAATATAAAATTACTATACGTTTGTTGAGTACGATTGTCAAGTGTTCTAAGAGCGTTCAATCTGCTTCTTAAGACGCTTTACATCTTGAAGAGAAATTCCAAACTCAGAAGCAAGCTCCATCGAAGTATTGTTTTGTTCTTTTGAAATAAAATCATGAAAATTCACGTTAAACAGTTGATTTGCACCGTTTGTAACAGAATGCCCTTTTTCATTCATACGCATACGTATATCCCTCACATTCAATATGGATGTTTTACTTTTTATTGTTCCATATTGATGAGGTAGTTATACGTATAAACGAATAACGTTATTCCATACCACTTTTATATAAATAATCCGCTCTTTGAATCATAAAGGTTGTTACAACCATTGCTGCTATTACAAATACTGCCCAAGTACTGTAACTTAGCACTGCGAAAGTAACTCCTAATGCATGTAAAAAAATAGCTAAGCTAAATCGCAATGAAAATTTCAAATCTTTAAAGATTGACCAATTCATATACTATCTCCCCTTTTCACACATACATCCGAATGTTTTTACCATTTTTTACATTATACTATATAATGGATAACCCAAGCTATTGATTCCAAATCAACATCAGCATTCGATTTATAACAATAATAGTTACCAATCCACTCGCCAGCATAGGATGCTTCAAATGATACAACGCTGCAACATCCGCTTCAAACATGATAATCTCTAACAATACATGCAATATACCTTGTACTTCTCATTCTGCATGCGGAGCTCCAAATAGCTCCCAAATGACTGCAACAACAATCGAAAAAATAATAGCAAGTGTAATTTTTATAGCCGTTATTGTTCCTACCCGAAATCCCCAGTATCCAACAATCCCAAGAACACATAACTCTAGCATAAAACGTAAAGTTATATTGAATTCTTGAAGCATGCTACACCTTCTTTTCCTTTTATTCCCCTTCGAATTAATCCTATGATAAAGTGAAACTTTAATCAGTGGGGGTTTTGTTCATCCCCCACTGATTATCAGCCCTCACCAATCGGGCTTTTACGGGCAGCCCGCCCCCTAACTTCTTTGCTTCCGCTGAATTTTGAGGTGGGGTTCTTACTGCCCACAAATAGCGGGATAAATGAACAAAACATACAACAAAGTATAAAAAAGAGAGGATTATATAATCCTCTCTTCTTAGGCCATACTATTTACTTTCTACAATTAAGGTCACCGGACCATCATTGATTAAAGAAACGTCCATCATTGCACCGAACTTCCCTGTTTCTACATGCAATCCTTGTTTACGAACTTCTTCATTAAAGAAATCGTATAAATGCTCTGCATAGTCAGGTTTCGCAGCATCCATAAAGTTTGGACGTCTTCCCTTGCGGCAATCGCCATATAATGTGAATTGCGAAATTGATAGAACTTGTCCTTCTACATCGAGTACAGAATGGTTCATCTTTCCGCTCTCATCTTCAAAGATGCGTAAGTTCGCGATTTTTTCCGCAATGTACGTTGCATCTTTTTCAGTATCTTCATGCGTAATGCCAACTAGTAATGTTAAACCGAATGGAATTTGTCCTACAATCTCACCATCTACTGTGACAGACGCCTCTTTTGATCGTTGTAAAACAACTCTCATCTTTTCTACACTCCCTATTAATGCATCATGCGTCGTACTGCATAAATTTCAGGAACACGTTTAATGCGTTCTACTACTTTTTTCAAGTGTTGTAAGTTACGAATCGAGATCGACATATTAATTGTTGCCATCTTATTACGATCACTTCTACCAGAAACAGCTGAAATGTATGTTTTCGTCTCTGTAACAGCTTGCAATACTTCATTTAATAAACCACGGCGATCATAGCCTGAAATTTCGATATCAACGTTGTATTCAATTTCTTTTTCAGGGCTACCTTCCCACTCTACTTCTAATAAGCGCTCTACAGCTTCTTCTGTATGAATATTTACACAATCACGACGGTGAATCGATACGCCCCGACCTTTCGTAATATACCCAACGATATCATCACCTGGAACTGGGTTACAGCATTTTGACAAACGAATTAATAAATTGTCAGCACCACTTACCTTTACACCAGAATCCCATTTTCGAATTTTCATCGGTTTACGAACTTCTTTAACTTCAACAATTTCTTCTTCTTCACGCTGCTTACGGAACTTGTCCGTTAGTCGCGTAACAATTTGCGACGCTGTAATTCCGCTATATCCAACTGCTGCAAACATATCTTCTTCATTTGCAAAATTAAACTTCTCGGCAACACGTTTTAAATTGTCAGGAGCTAACACTTCTTTCATCTCATACTCTAGACCACGTACTTCTTTTTCAACAAGTTCACGGCCTTTTTCAATATTTTCGTCTCTACGCTGTTTCTTAAAGAATTGACGTATTTTATTTTTCGCATGAGATGTTTGAGCAAGTTTCACCCAATCTTGGCTTGGGCCATACGAATGTTTCGATGTTAAAATTTCAATGATGTCACCCGTTTTTAATTTATAATCAAGGGTCACCATTTTCCCATTTACTTTTGCACCAATTGTTTTATTCCCGATTTCTGAATGGACACGATAAGAAAAGTCAATTGGAACAGATCCAAGTGGTAATTCCATTACATCGCCTTTCGGTGTGAAGACGAATACCATGTCAGAGAATAAATCAATTTTTAATGACTCCATAAACTCTTCTGCATTAGAAGCTTCATTTTGCCATTCTAATATTTGACGGAACCAAGTTAGTTTCTTCTCTAATGTACCTGTTGTTTCTGCGGTCTTTCCTTCTTTATACGCCCAATGTGCCGCGATACCGAATTCTGCAATTTCGTGCATTTCTTTCGTACGAATTTGCACTTCTAGCGGATCACCTTTCGGTCCAATTACCGTCGTATGAAGAGATTGATATAGATTTGCTTTCGGCATTGCAATATAATCTTTGAAACGACCTGGCATTGGCTTCCAGCAAGTATGAATAATTCCAAGCACCGCGTAACAATCTTTAATACTATTTACAACGACACGTACAGCTAGTAAATCGTAAATTTCATTAAACTGTTTATTTTGCAATGCCATTTTACGATAAATACTGTAAATATGTTTTGGTCTTCCAGAAATCTCAGGTTGAATGGAAACTTCTTTTAATTTCTCACGAATACCAGTCATTACTTCATCTAAATATTCTTCACGCTCTGCACGTTTACGCTTCATTAAATTTACAATACGATAATATTGTTGCGGATTTAAATAGCGAAGTGACGTATCCTCTAACTCCCATTTAATAGTACTAATTCCGAGTCTATGTGCTAAAGGTGCAAAGATTTCTAACGTTTCATTCGCAATGCGACGCTGCTTCTCTTGAGGCAAATGTTTCAATGTACGCATGTTATGAAGACGATCAGCTAGTTTAATTAAAATAACTCGAATATCTTGAGCCATTGCGATAAACATTTTGCGATGGTTTTCTGCTTGTTGCTGCTCATGAGATTTATATTTAATCTTTCCGAGCTTTGTAACACCATCGACAAGCATAGCGATTTCTTTATTAAATTCTCGCTCAATATCTTCTAATGTAATCTCTGTATCTTCCACTACATCATGTAAGAAACCTGCCGATACTGTAGCTGGATCCATGTGTAAATCAACTAAAATACCTGCAACTTGAATTGGGTGAATAATATATGGTTCACCCGATTTTCTATATTGTTCGCTATGTGCATCGCGTGCATATTCATAAGCACGTGCCACTAGCTCAATATCTTCAACCGCTAAATATTGACTTGCTTTCTCGAGTACCTGTTCAGCTGTTAGTACTTGCTCATTTGCCATCGAATCACCTTTTATTGAAAATTGACTTTGTATTTATTAAATAGAATAAATTATATTCTATCATTATAACCCAATGATTGTGAATTGTGAAAAGGAAAAGATTTTACTGACATTTCACCTTATTTTTTTGCTCAATTATACAAAAGTACCCGCTCCTCTCCAAGAGATTCACGGGTACTTTTTATCACCGTAGTTTTACCTATATAGTGATTAGTATTTTTCTAATACTAATACATCGTAACCATCTAACATTTTACGACCATCTAAGTAAGTAAGCTCTACTAAGAATGCAATCCCTGCTACAACTCCGCCAAGTTCTTCAACTAGCTTAATTGTTGCTTCAATTGTTCCACCTGTAGCTAATAGATCATCAGTAATTAATACGCGTTGACCTGGTTTAATTGCATCTTTATGGATTGTTAAAACATCTGTACCATATTCTTTGCCGTAGTCAACTGTAATTACTTCACGTGGTAATTTTCCTAATTTACGAACTGGCGCAAATCCTACTTCTAATGCATAAGAAACTGGGCAACCGATAATAAAACCACGAGCTTCTGGTCCTACTACAACATCGATATCTCTTTCTTTTGCATACTCAACGATTGCATCTGTTGCTGCTTTGTATGCTTTACCGTCGTTCATTAAAGGTGTAATGTCTTTAAACACAATACCTTCTTTCGGATAATCCGGTACAATTGCGATATGTTGCTTGAAATCCATATTTCTGAATCCTCCTCAGATATAAAAGGTTTGTAAATACAAATCCTTTACCCTAACTGTTCTACTTATTTATGATTACGAATCGTTTCAAACCATGTATATAGTTGCTGATATGTGCTATAAACCAATTCTTTTTCTAATTGTAAGTGGTTCATTTTCTCACGATATGTGTTCGATTCAATTAAATCACGCTTTTGTTTTTGTTCGGCCATAAAAATGACACCGTCTTTTATTGTAACAAATTCTAACTCAAAAAACACCTGTGTCATGAAATTTACTGTATCTTTTGACCAACCTTTATGGCGACATAGTTGTTCCCCATATTGTCTTAAAGAAAATGGTGATTTTTGGTTTAAGAAAGAATAGTACCATTTAAAATGTTCCCTCGTTGGGACTGTACTAAATAGATGATTGTTCTCTTGATAAAATAACGTATAGATTCTAGATGGGAATCCTACTTTAAATAAATCACGCAATTCATCTGTTCCTTTTGGCAAATCGAGTAACACGATGTATTGATCATCTAAATGAGTTACCTCTGATGCATGCACAAGATGTTCTTTATAGTCTTCTAAAGAAAACTTATTCAATACCTCTTCAGAAAAATACACCATTGTTATTTTTTCTTTCGGAAGTTCTGCTAAATTTGCTTCCACATTACGCATACTACGCCAATCAAATAATTGCCATGCCTCTACAGCAATATCTTGTACCATTAATTGTGGCTTCTTAAAATTATTCCATTCATTAATGGATGCCTCTCCTATTACAGATACCTTAGCAACTGGAGAAATTTCTTTTGCATACGCACCAAATCCGAATCCAATTGTATCCAGTGTTGCCTGTCCGTCACGAAGTGCCATTTTCAAATGTGAACCATCTGATCCGATTGCACGAATACTTTCTAATTCAGCATTTTTCACTGCAAGACGTGGTTTCGGATTTCCAACACCAAATGGCGCTAACTTTTGCATATCCTCAATTGCTGCAAGCGTTACATCTTCCACTTTACAAAATGTATCAACTGCTGTGATTGGAATAAAATCCGCTTCTGTTAAAATTGCATCCGCTTGCGCATTTAAGCGGCGACGTAACTCATCTACATCATTCATATGTAGCGTCATTCCTGCGGCCATCGGATGCCCTCCGAAGTGCGGTAATAACTCTCTACAATCCGACAAGTTTGCAAACAAATCAAATCCCGCGATACTACGTGCTGAACCCTTTGCTGTTTCTTTGACAGGATCAATGCTTAATACAATTGTTGGACGATAAAAACGTTCAACTAATTTAGAAGCGACAATTCCAATTACACCTGGATTCCAGCCTTCTTTTGCAAGCACTAACACTTTATTTTCTTCTGGCGGGAATTTATTTTCCACTTCAGCGATAGCCTCTTCTGTAATTTGCTTTACAATATCTTTTCGAAGTTTGTTCAGCTCATCAATTTCTTCAGCCAGTTCTTTCGCTTCCTCTGGGTCATCTGATAATAATAGGTGTACAGCCGGCGTAGCATCTTCTAAACGCCCAACTGCATTAATACGCGGTGCGATTGAGAATCCAATGCTTTCTTCTGTAATTTCACTTTGCGAAACGTTAGCAACTTTAAACAATGCCTTTAAACCAATATTTTTCGTCATTCGCATATGTTTTAAACCGCGCTTCACTAGCAATCTATTTTCGCCATGAAGTGATACTAAATCGGCTACCGTACCGATTACTGCAATTTCTAATAAATGTTCTGGTACACGACCTAATAGTGCATGTGCAACTTTAAACGCAACACCTACACCGGCTAAATAATGAAACGGATACACACCGCCATCTAGTTTTGGATGAATAATCGCGAGTGCTTCTGGTAATTCTGGCGGTGGCTCATGGTGATCCGTAATAATAAGATCTATTCCAAGTTCCTTCGCTACCTTCGCTTCATGTACCGCTGCGATACCAGTATCGACAGTAATAATAAGTGAGAACCCTGCACTATGCGCCCAACGAAACGCTTCTTCGTTCGGTCCATAACCTTCTGTAAAACGGTTTGGAATATAAAATTCTACCTCTGCACCTAATTCTTGCAGAGCAAGATATAAAACCGTTGTACTACTTACTCCGTCCGCATCATAATCACCAAATATTAATATTTGCTCTCCATTTTGAATCGCCTTATTTACACGTCCTACCGTTCTATCCATTCCTTCTAATAAAAACGGATCGTGAAATTCTTGATTTTCTGTATTTAAAAAATCTAAAATCTTATCTTCTGTATCTAATCCTCTACCGAGGAATAACGAAATGACAAGTGGTGATAGTTGTAACTTTTTTGCTAATTCACTCACTCGCTCTTCATTATATTCTTTTTCTTTCCAACGCGTCTTCGGTTGTAACACGAAATCACCCCTTAACCTGTTTATTATACAAGACAGATTAAGGGGTGACAATATAATGCAAACTACGATGCAATATCTATATACTAAAATGTTAATGATATTTAATTTGGAGAATACGGATTTATATGTACAAACACATTTTGTACATTATCTTGTTTCATAAGCATTTCTTTCACATGTTTTCCAATACGGTGTCCTTCTTCTACAGTAATGTATGGATCTACAGAAACTTTAATATCGACAATAACATAGTGACCATGTTCTCTCGCATATAAAGAACCGATTTTTTTCACACCATTTACTTGCAGGACAGCTTCTCTAAGCGGAATAACATCTTCCTCATGAAGTACATGATCAAGCGTTGCATGAATCGCTTCCGCCCCAATACTCCACGCCATCTTTGCAACAAGGAGTGAAACAAATAACCCCGCAACCGGATCCGCATATACAAGCCAATCTAAACCTAGCTTACCACCGATAATAGCTGCACAAATACCGATTAAAGCTGCAATTGAAGAAAATACATCCGAACGGTGCTCATATGCATTTGCAATAATTGCATCACTATTTACCCTCTTCCCTAATCGGAATTTATATTGAAACATTCCTTCTTTCACGACAATCGAAAGAATAACAGCAAAAATCGTAATTCCTTTCGGTGGTTCTAGTTCTTGCGAAAAAGCTTTTATAGACGAAATCGCTATCTCGATGCCCACAATAAATAATAATACTGCAACAATAATCGCTGAAATCGATTCCGCTTTACCATGACCGTACGGGTGATCTTCATCTGGTGGTTGCTTTGCTGCTCGCAATCCAAAAAGTACAGCTAGCGAACCAATTACATCTGATGCAGAATGCACAGCATCCGCTAATAGTGCTTTACTGTTCCCGATATAACCAATTACCGCCTTTACAATCGCTAATATAATATTACCAACGATTCCGACAATAGCACCAAACTCGGCCTGTTTAAAACGTTCATCTTTTTCCATAATTAAAATCCCTTCTTTTCTTAACCTATCTTGTTATCCCGATTTATTGTATCAAAAACAACGATAACATCACCACTTTCTTCCATCTTTCTTCTGTAAAAAGTTGCTATCTTATTGTATCCACAAACGAAAAAAGAGATGCCTCCTAATGAGGCATCACCTTTTTATACTTGTGGTTCAGATACTTCTTTCTCAACCTTCTTCTTGTTTTTGCCCTTTTTCAAACGACGGTTTTCAAGCATTAACCAAATTTGAGAAGCAACGAAAATAGAAGAGTACGTACCTACAACTAATCCAATTAATAACGCAAGCGAGAAGTTACGCAGTGATTCACTACCGAAAATAAGTAGTGCAATTACTGGGAACAACACTGTTAAAACAGTATTAATTGAACGACCAATTGTTTGACGAATACTTGAGTTTACGATTTCTTCTAAATCTTTTAAATCACGAACTCGTTTTTTCTGTTTGTATAATTCACGGTTTCTATCAAACGTAACGATTGAGTCATTGATAGAGTAACCAATAATGGTTAATACCGCAGCGATAAACGTTAAGTCTACCTCTATTCGGAAAAGACTAAATACAACAATCATAACGAAGGCATCATGTAATAATGCGATTACTGCAGATACTGCGTACGTAAGACGGAAACGAATACTTACGTATAAAACGATTACTGCAGAAGCAATCAATACTGCAATAAATGCATTTCGTGCAATCTCTTTACCGATTGTCGGTGAAACTGTACTTACATTCGGATCTGTACCGTATTTATCGTGGAAGAATGTTTTCGTTTTCGCAATTTCATCTTTTGATAGAACACCTAATGTACGAACTGCGAAACCTTTATTGTCATCTCCAGTCGGTACAATATTTTCTTCCTTCACATCGATTTTCAATTCTTTAAAATCTTTATGAACATCAGCAACAGTAACTGCTTGTTTTGATTGCAAGTCGATACGTGTACCACTTGCAAAGTCAATACCAAGATTCATTTTGAAAATCGGTAATATAATTGCCCCAGCAATTACGACTACAATTGAGAATAAGAAGAATTTATGACCGATATTTACGAAGTTAATACGATCAAATCTCGTTGGCGGATGTACTACACCTTTTGTTAATGGAATAATATCCTTTTCTTTAACACCAAAATAAGATGGTTTTTTATCGAAGTAACGGCTCTTTACAAGTAAACTTAGTAAGAAACGAGTACCGAATACGTTCGTAATGAAACCGACTAAAATACTAACAATTAAACTTGTTGCGAAACCTTTTACAGAACTATTACCGTAAGCAAATAATACACCGGCTGCTGCAATTGTTGTAATGTTCGCATCTAAAATTGTCGCTAATGAACGATGGTTACCAGCACGAAATGCTGACATCATTGACTTACCAATTTTCAGCTCTTCCTTTAACCTCTCGTACGTAATGATATTCGCATCAACTGCGATACCTACCCCGAGCACTAATGCCGCAATACCTGGCAACGTAAGAACCGCATGCATCCAGTTAAAGACAAGTAATGTAACGAAAATGTATAAACCTAACATAATAACCGCTACAAGCCCTGGTAAACGGTAGAATACAAGCATAAATAAGAAGATAATAGCAATACCGATTGCACTAGCGAAAATCGTTTGCTCTAATGCTTGTTGACCAAATTTCGCTCCAACAGATGTTGAATACATTTCTTTTAAATCAACAGGAAGTGCACCTGCATTTAATAAAGATGAAAGTTCTTTCGCACTTTCAACTGTAAAGTTTCCACCTACGATAGATACTTCAGCTTGGTTAAACACTTGGCTTACTGTTGCTGCTGATAAAAACTTCGGATTCGGTTTTGCAGATTCTGCTTTATACGAATCTTTTCCTTCTTCAAAATCAAGCCATATTACCATTAAATTCGTTGGTGGTGGCATCTTTGAAATTTTTTCAGTTACTGCACGGAATTTTTCAGCGCTTTTTAATGTAAGACCTACGCTCGCACGGCCTTGCTCATCAAATGTTTGCTTCGCTCCGCCGCCTTTTAAATCCGTACCATCCATAAGAAGATTGTCATCCACATCACGGAATGTTAATTTCGCTTGTGTTGATAACATTTCACGTGCTTTTTGCTGATCTTGTACACCAGCAAGCTGTACACGAATTCGATTTTCTCCTTCAATTTGGATGTTCGGCTCACTTACACCGAGAACATTGACACGATTTTCAAGAGCACCTACTGTACTTACAAGTGCCTCTCGGTCAATTTTATCGCCTTTTTTGGCTGGTTTTACTTCATACAGAACTTCAAAACCACCGCGAAGGTCTAGTCCTAGACTAATTCCTTTTGCTATGTCTTTTCCTGCCGCACCAATTACGCCACCGATTAATAAAACGATGAGGAAAAAGGCGGCAATTCTCGTACCACGCTTTGCCATATGTACCCTCTTTCTGCTACTAACACTTTCAATAAATCTCTTACGATTCACTGCTATACGTGTGCATACACCTAGTTAGTAGACTTCCTTTCTATAAAATACATTTGTTTTTTGCTAGTTCATCACTAGCTGTGTCGGTAAACCTTACGCAATACCTACACTTTCATTATTTATTTTTCTTCTTCACTACCTCCTTTACATATAATCTTAGACATCGTTATTTCCTCTTTATCAATACCTATCATTATACTGCAAAAGGAAGAACAAACCAATTGCAGTCAGTTATTTATTTTCATACTCATCAAATGACCAAAGTGGCGCTTGGTATGCTTCAACAGTTAAATATGTCATATATTCATTAGGTGTTATTCTTAATACATCGTTCACTAATTCATACAACCTAACATTACTGTCTATCTTTTTCCACTTTTTCACTTTAAGAAACTTCCAAATGTCATCATCTGTCACTCTGTCATAACCGAACATTTGAAACTCCTCTACTTTACTAACTAAAACGACTTGTAACTGTCCGCGGTATGATTCTACCAAATCTTCTTTTTCTAACATACGTAACATCTCCTTATAATTTCAGCACGAAAAGTCGCTTTTATTCCCGCTCTAATGGACAGCAATAACTACTTTCAAGAGCACTATCATACTTCACTCTCTTAAATGCTTGTCATTCTTGTCTCGTACGTGCATATAAATTATTGTAAATCATTCCACTGATTTTGAGAAGGTAGGAGAAGACCATGACGAGACAAAGCTTTTTAAAAGGCGCATTTATTTTAATGATTGCCGGCTTTATTACCAAAATTCTTGGATTTATTAACCGGATTGTAATGGCACGTATACTAGGAGAAGAAGGCGTTGGCCTTTATATGATGGCCGTTCCTACATTCATTTTAGCAATTACATTAACACAAATCGGTCTTCCTGTCGCAATCGCAAAATTTGTAGCAGAAGCGGAAGCGGTGAACGATAAACAAAAAATAAAAAAAATATTAACCGTATCACTAGCTGTCACTTCCTTTATTAGCATCATTTTAACAATGGGCATTATGCTCCTCACACCTATTTTAGCGAAAACATTATTAACCGATGAAAGAACGTACTATCCATTAATGGCCATTTTACCTGTCGTTCCTGTTATTGCTGTTTCTTCTGTTTTACGCGGTTATTTCCAAGGGAAACAAAATATGAAACCTAGCGCTTATGCTCAAGTGATCGAACAAGTTGTCCGCATTACAATTATCGCTGTATGTATTCGAATATTTTTACCTTATGGCGTAGAATATGCTGCAGCCGGCGCTATGTTATCAGCCGTTCTCGGCGAAGTTGCATCCTTATTATTCTTACTCACTTTATTCCAACGTGAAAAACACTTATCTATACGCTCTAGATTTTTCACTACCGTAAAGGAGAGCAAAGGTACATTTTATTCTCTTATGGATATCGCCCTTCCAACTACAGGAAGTCGTTTAATCGGTTCTGTTTCTTATTTTTTTGAACCTATCGTCGTTATGCAAAGTTTAGCGATTGCCGGAGTTGCCGCTTCTGTCGCAACCCAGCAATACGGTATATTAAACGGTTATGCATTCCCGCTCCTATCACTACCCGCCTTCATTACATACGCTCTTTCTACAGCGCTCGTTCCTTCAATTAGTGAAGCAATGGCAAAAAGGCAACATAAATTAGTGGAGCACCGTTTACAACAAGCACTTCGAATTTCATTAATTACTGGTGGGTGGTCTGTCGTTATATTATACGTATTCGCTTCCCCTGTTTTAACTCTTATGTACGGATCAGACAGCGCAACAGCATTCATTCAGCTACTTGCACCTTGCTTTTTATTTCATTATTTTCAAAGTCCACTTACATCTGTATTGCAAGCTTTAAATTTAGCACGCGCTGCTATGATGAACACATTTATTGGCGCCATCGTGAAATTAATCGTTATTTTTGTACTAGCTTCAAAGCCAGAATTTCAAATGATGGGAGTTGCTCTCGCTATTGCAGCAAATATAGTAACAGTAACATTCCTTCACTACGCTACCGTTTTAAAAAAGATTACATTTACCATTTACGCAAAAGACTATATTTTCGGCGGACTTGCCATCGGTATCGCAGGTGCCTTCGGTTTTTACCTTCATAAGTATATTATTTTCTCTCATTCTCTTGGTATACAAACATTATGGGAAATCACTTTAACAACAATGGTTTATGTCGTTCTCCTCTTCATCTTTAAACTAATTCGAAAAGAGGAGTTAAGTCGCCTCCCTATCATTCGTAAACTTTCATTTTTGAAATAAAGTAAAACTTTCATTAGCGAGACTTTTCCGGGCTTACTATTTAAAATGGTAAGCTTTTAGTTTTCTTTCAAATCAACAAAAAATTGTCCATTTTGAAAACTACAGTATAAAATTTGTGTTATATCGTTATAACCTAAGTTTTTTAGTTTTTCAATGAGCCATTCGTCTGTATGTTCAATCATTTGCAAATGATTAGATTGAATTTCTCCATCAATAATTAATGGCAGAGTAAAAATAGGCGTATCATTTTTACTCTTTTTACTTTTTTGTTTTTGAAAAACGGATAACTTCCCTGATGGTTCCAAAATAGCGTATTCCACATCCCGCACGTCTCCGACCCCTTGCTCCCTTAATTGCATCATTAAATCATCTATGTTATAGCGCTGTTTTCTCATCTTTTTTTCATCAATTTTTCCCGCATTTATAAGAATAGCAGGCTCCCCTTCTATTAAATGCCGAAATCGTTGAAACTTCAAAGAAATAACCGACAAAATGATTTGTATGCACATAAGGAAAGTCATCGGAACTAATTGATGCCAAAGTGATTTATCTGTATTTTCAATCGCTACTACAGCCATTTCACCAAGCATAATGAATACGACTAAATCTAATACACTTAGCTCTCCAATTTCACGTTTACCCATAAGACGGAAAATAATTAAGATAATAATATACAAAAGCATCGTCCGGCCAATTATCGATACCCATTCCATTTCTACATCTCCTTTTTTACTTATAGATTCCCCTATAGAAAAGAAAATAGTCTAACTTAAGCAAAAGAGAAATATGCTTGTATTAAAAAGGGGGAATGCATAAATGGATGGAACGAAAAAATTATCAACTGCAATTGGTTTCGGTATTATTACCCTACTAATTCTCGCATCTATTACTAGCATGGTTATGGCTCTATTATTAAAGTTTACGAACATGAATGAAAGTACATTAACCGTCACTATTTTGATACTAGCTCTTTTATCTATGCTTATGTCTGGGTTTATTGCTGGTAAAAAAGCACAAGGGAAAGGTTGGCTAGTTGGTTTTACAACAGGACTCACATTCGCCATACTCGTTTTTCTAGTTAACTATTTAGGCTTCTCTCAAACTTTATCGAACTCACAGTTACTTTACCAATTGGCATTAATGGGCGCGAGTACACTCGGTGGTATTTTCGGTGTAAATATGTCAAAGCAAAATAATTAAAAAAAGGCCCTGCACATTTCATGCAGGGCCTTCCTCATTAGTTTTTCACAACTTCACGAATCGCATTGCGATCGAAAGTTAAGTGTGCACCACCAGATTTAACAACGATTTTCGTTTCATCTACTGATTCGATTGTACCGTGTAAGCCACCAATTGTTATGATAGCATCACCTTTTGCTAATTCGTTTTGCATTTGAGCAACTGCTTTTTGACGCTTTTGTTGCGGGCGAATTAATAAGAAATAGAAAATCGCAAACATCGCAACGATCATAACGATATTCATCATACCTGCATTCATCTTTTGTTCCTCCTTTTAAATTATGTATTAGAAGTTTTTAGCATTCGGTTTATTAAAGCCATACTGTTCAAAGAACTCTTCGCGGAAATCACCAAGACGGTCTTCACGAATAGCTTGTCTCACCTGCTCCATTAAGTTTAACAGAAAATGAAGGTTGTGATAAGACGTTAAACGAATTCCGAACGTTTCATCACATTTCATCAAGTGACGAATGTACGCACGAGAGTAATTTTTACATGTGTAGCAATCACAATTAGGATCAAGCGGACCGAAGTCTCTTGCGAATTTCGCATTTTTTACAACTAGACGGCCTTCACTTGTCATACATGTACCATTTCGAGCGATACGAGTTGGAAGTACGCAGTCAAACATATCAACGCCGCGAATTGCCCCATCAATTAACGAGTCAGGAGAACCTACTCCCATTAAGTAACGTGGCTTATCATCTGGAAGAAGTGGTGTTGTAAACTCAAGCACACGATTCATAATATCCTTCGGTTCACCAACAGATAAACCACCTATAGCATAACCAGGGAAGTCCATTGAAACAAGGTCTTTTGCACTTTGGCGACGAAGCTCTTCAAACTCTCCGCCCTGTACGATACCGAATAAACCTTGATCTTGTGGACGTTCATGCGCTTTTAAGCAACGTTCTGCCCAGCGGCTTGTACGTTCTACAGATTTCTTCATATATTCAAAAGTAGCTGGGAACGGTGGACACTCATCAAATGCCATCATAATATCTGAACCTAATGCATTTTGGATTTCCATCGCTTTTTCTGGTGATAAGAATAATTTATCTCCATTTAAGTGGTTACGGAAGTGAACGCCTTCCTCTTCAATACGGCGGAAGTCACTTAAACTGAATACTTGGAAACCACCAGAATCCGTTAAGATTGCACGGTCCCAGTTCATAAATTTATGCAAACCACCTGCTTCACGAACAATTTCGTGACCTGGACGTAGCCATAAATGATACGTATTACTTAAAATAATGCCAGAATCCATTGCTTTTAATTCTTCTGGTGACATTGTCTTAACTGTTGCAAGTGTACCAACTGGCATGAATGTTGGTGTATCAAATGAACCGTGCGGCGTGTGTACACGACCTAAACGTGCACCCGTTTGTTTACAAGTTTTAATAAATTCATAACGAATTGCTGTCATAATTTACTCCTTTTATTTGTTTCTCATTTTAGCGTGAGATGCAACGAACATTGCGTCACCGAAGCTAAAGAAACGATATTTTTCTTTTACTGCTTCATTATAAGCATGAAGTACATTATCTCTATTTGAAAATGCACTTACAAGCATAATTAATGTTGATTTCGGCAAATGGAAGTTTGTAATTAAACCATCAATTGCTTTAAATTTATATCCTGGGTACATAAAAATATCTGTCCAACCAGAAGCTGCGCAAAGCTTACCACTATGATCGGTCGCAATCGTTTCTAACGTACGAGTTGATGTCGTACCTACAGTGATAATACGTCCACCATTCTCTTTCACACGATTTAATAATGCCGCTGTCTCTTCAGACATATGGTAATATTCTGCGTGCATATGATGCTCTTCAATCGTATCTGCAGAAACTGGTCTAAATGTTCCAAGCCCTACGTGAAGTGTAATAAATGCTAACTGAACGCCTTTTTTCTTTAACTTCTCAAGTAACTCTTCTGTAAAGTGAAGTCCCGCTGTCGGCGCTGCTGCTGAACCGATTTCTTTCGCATATACTGTTTGATAGCGATCGCGATCTTCCAGTGTCTCTTTAATATATGGAGGAAGTGGCATTTCCCCAAGTTCATCTAAAATTTCATAGAAGATGCCGTCATATGAAAATTCAAGCTGACGCCCACCTTGATCTGCAGTCCCTGTGCAAGTTGCTTTTAATTTCCCTTCACCAAAAGAAATTACAGTTCCTTCTTTTACACGTTTCGCTGGCTTAACAAGCGTTTCCCACTTATCGCCTTCCTCTTGTTTCAAAAGAAGCACTTCAATGTGCGCGCCTGTATCTTCTTTCACACCGTGCAAGCGAGCAGGCATAACTTTCGTTTCATTTAAAACTAAGCAATCCCCCTCATGTAAGTAAGAAAGAATGTCCGTAAAATGTTTATGCTCAATATCACCAGTTTCACGGTCTAACACCATTAATCTTGATGTTTCACGATCCTCTAACGGGACTTGTGCAATAAGTTCTTCTGGTAAATGAAAATCAAACAGATTAATATCCATAACTGTATCCACCTATTTCTTATTTGAATCGATTTATTATATACATAATAAAAGATAATGCAATACTTAACACAATACATGTAATGATAGGAAAATAAAAGGTAACGTTACCTTTTTTCACAAAAATATCGCCTGGAAGCCTTCCAATGAACTTCCAAGCTAAGCCAACAACAATGAGTAAGATACCTGCTGTTATAAGCAATTTCGGTATCTCCGTCATACTTTTGGCATCTCCATTCCGAAATGTTCATACGCAAGTGGCGTTACGATTCGGCCTCTTGGCGTTCGTTGTAAAAAGCCAATTTGTAATAAATACGGCTCATACACATCTTCAATTGTATGAGATTCTTCTCCAATCGTTGCCGAAACTGTCTCTAATCCAACTGGGCCACCACGGAATTTCTCAATTATACCGAGCAATAATTTATGATCAATATGATCGAGTCCTAATTTATCTACCTGCAGTAGTTCTAATGCCATTTGTGTAATTTCCATTGCAATTGTTCCGTCGCTGCGAACTTGTGCGAAGTCACGTACACGTCGTAATAAACGATTCGCAATACGAGGTGTACCACGGGCACGTCTTGCAATTTCTAGTGCGGCTAACGAATCAATTTCCACTTCGAATACTTCCGCTGTACGTTCAACAATCGCAGAAAGCTGATCCACTGTATAATACTCTAATCTTGAAAGTACACCGAAACGGTCACGGAGCGGCGCTGATAATGCTCCGGCACGTGTTGTCGCTCCAACTAATGTAAATGGAGGTAAATCTAAACGTACAGACCGTGCTGACGGTCCTTTTCCAATTACGATATCAAGGCAAAAATCTTCCATCGCAGGATATAGTACTTCTTCAATTGATCTATGCAAACGATGAATTTCATCAATAAACAATACATCTCCAGGCTGAAGTGCTGTTAATACCGCTGCTAAATCTCCTGGTCTTTCAATTGCGGGACCTGACGTCGTTCGAATGTTAACACCCATTTCATTGGCAATAATATTCGCAAGCGTCGTTTTACCAAGTCCAGGTGGTCCATATAAAAGTACGTGATCTAACGTTTCTTCACGCATTTTCGCCGCTTCAATAAACACTTCTAAATTATGTTTCGCTTTATCTTGGCCAATATACTGACGGAGCGTCTGTGGCCGTAATGAATACTCTAAATCCGCATCTTCGTATCCAGATTCCCCTGAAAGGAGACGTTCGTCCATTATACTCACCTCTTACCATTTAGTAAAAGACTAAGTGCCTTTTTAATATATTGATCCGTCGTTAATGATTCTTTTAATAACTCTGGTACAACACGAGAAACTTCCCGTTCTGCATAACCAAGTGCACGCAGTGCTTCCAGTGCTTCATCAAGTTCAACTGAGGAACCTTTCTTCTCATCAAAACTTTCAACATCTGAGAACAAATCAACAAATGCATCTGGTACAACATCTGCTAGTTTTCCTTTTAAATCTAAAATCATTTGGCGCGCTGTTTTCTTTCCGACGCCCGGGAATTTCACTAAAAACTTCTCATCTTCATGTTCAATCGCTTGAACGACCTGTCCTGTTTGACCAGAAGCTAAAATCGCAAGAGCGCCTTTTGGCCCAATGCCAGACACACCTAACAATTTTGTAAATAATAAACGCTCTTCACGTGTTTTAAACCCGTAAAGTGCCATAATATCTTCTCTCACATAATGATATGTATAGACACGGATTTCTTGCTTACTTCTTTGAAATACATACGGATTTGGTGTGAAAATTTGGTACCCAATTCCATTATGGTCAATTACGACATATTCCGGTCCTACATACTCCACGTAACCTGTAACATATTCAAACAAAATACGATCTCTCCCTCTTAAATCATGTATTCCATTTTAACATATTTAATGATAGAAAAGCGAGACTACCCCAACAAATGTTCTCCGTTTAAAACTTCTGTTATTTTCCATTGACAGAAAAGATAAAGCACCTTAATATACAGGAGTCGATAATGATTATCAATACTAATTAAAGGGGTTACATCAGGATGAAACGTAAGTTATTTATTTTATTAACTATTATGCTAGTCGTTCTTTCTATCGTTGGCTGTTCTTCTCAAAAAGAAGCGTCAAAAGCAAAAGAACAACCGAAAACAAAAGTTGTGAAACACGCTAAAGGGGAAGCTACAATTCCATTAAATCCAAAGAGAATTGTTGACTTATCTGGATCAACAGAAGAGTTATTACTTCTTGGACACAAACCTGTTGGTACAGCAAATACATATAAAGATAAAATCCAAAATCACTTAACAGACAAGCTAGATGGCGTAAAAGCAGTTGGCTGGTACTGGGCACCTAAAGTTGATTTAGAAGCTGTTACAGCTTTAAAACCGGACTTAATTATTTTAAATAATCGTCAATTAAAAATTTATGATCAATTAGAAAAGGTTGCACCGACTGTTGTTCTAGAAACAAACTTAGAAGACTGGCGCGGTAAGTTTAAAGAAGTAGGTAAACTATTTGATGAAGAAAAGAAAGCTGACAAATGGATTGCCGACTACGATAAAAAAGCAGACTCTTTATCTAAAAAAATTAAAGAAAAAACAAAAGATGAAAACTTTATGTTTGTCGCAGTTACACCACAAAACTTCCGTGTATACGGTAGCTTCGGATACGGTGACATCATCTTTAACGACTTAAAACTTCCAGCAACAAAAGGTACAGATTTAAAACAAACGATGGCGCAAGTATCATTAGAAGGGCTTGTTGCATTCCAACCTGATCAAATGTTTATTGTAAGCTTCGGCGGCGAGGCTGATAAAGTGTACGAAGACTATAAAAATAGTGCTGTTTGGAAAGACAATAAAGCAGTAAAAAACAATCACGTATATGAAGTATCGAATGAAATCTTCAATACGAAAGCATTCAATCCAATCGGAAAAGATATGCTAATTGATGAAATCGCAAAAGAAATTTTAGCTAAAAACAAGTAAGAAAAAGCAGCTCACCATGAGCTGCTTTTTTTCTTATTTTGCACTGCATATTGCTTCATTTTTTCAATCGTCTTCACAAAACTTTCTTTTGATTTTATACGAATACCACGTTTCAATTTCGCACGCTCATAACTCTCAAGTTTTTTCATATCAATTTGAAAGAAAGAATGAATCGCATTATCACTTTTTGGTACACCCTTGAAAATTTGTAATATCCCTTCCTCTGAAACACCAAAATAGCCGCTCGTCTTCAATAACGGAGAAATATCGTCCACTTTCTTTTGCAATACAATTTGTACATCATCACGATCAACGAGTTGCCATTCTTTATATTGCTGTAAAAACTTTTCTAAATCCGCTACTTTTTCTGTAAATATTTCTTCACTTACTTCTCCATCAACATACATACGCTCTAATAAAATTGTAACTTCAGATTCTTTTTCTGTTACTTCTGGTACTGGTCCTTCCGCCCTCACACTCGTTTCATAGGCTAAACAAAACATCATCACGAAAGCTTGCACTGCAATCAGTATCCATTTCATTTCCGTTCACCTCTTTTAGGCAAAATCAAACTTTCATTAGTAGTTTTGCCGAAAGTGGAGGTTTTATCCATATAAACAACCACATTACATTTCTCTCAAAAATAAAAAAATGCAGATAAGGTTTTATCCTTATCTGCATTAGCATTTGTTTTTATATAAAATGAAAGACGCCTGCAAGCAGGCGTCTTGATGCGTTTACGGCGAGAGACCAGGCGACCACATTCGCGTGTTTAGCACTTAAGCATATCTCTCGTCTTACGTAAATTAGCTCATCGCTTTGCTAATATAACATTAATAACGTATAAGTGCAACATTTTTATAACAAATATTTTATTTTCTCTTTCACCCAAACGAACTTTATGTAAATTATAAATTGATAATCGTAATATATATATATATATATTACGATTAATGTAACAGCGAAATCATAATAAACAGGAGATGGATATTGTGAAAAAAATAAAGGATGAACGTCTCATTCTGAAAACATTAAAAAACATACGTATTGCCTTTCTTTTTCAATCACTTGGTATAATTGGCATTTTAGGCTATATCGGATTCACTGAAGGAATGGATCAAATTACGAAATCTCCATTATGGTTATTATTTATCCTTACAAGTATCGTACTTAGTTATTTACAGTTAAGCGTTTCTATCGATGTAGAAGAAGGCGAAAAGGATATAAAGTTAACTCCTTATTACAAAATTATTTTACGCTCTCTTATTGTAGGAACTATTATAGCCATTATTTATATCATTTTCAGTCCAGAAAGACCTCTGTTTGAAGCACTTCTAACAGGTAGTATTTTCTTCATATGCTTTTTAATTTCTTATTCCGTTAGTTATTTTATTAAAAAACGTCGTTTACAAGATAACGATGAATAAAGAGGAAGGGCAACCCCTTCCTCTTTTGTTTTTCTATCGCACTGTACCAGTTAAACCGTAACGAATGTCTCGGAACATATTTCCTATGTCACGATTAAAATCATTTGTAACTGTACCGTTACGTAGACGCGTACTCATTGCATCGACACGAGTAAACATATCATTTCTTACAGAAACATATACGTTTCTGTTTCCAACTTCATTTGAAACCGCTTGACGAATTTCGTTCGCCATCGCCGTTTCATTTGTCGCTGTGTTACGTGGTTTTACTGCAATCGCTACGTCGTTTCCATATACAACCGTAGACACGCGGTCTACGTTATTCATACGTTTCACACGATTTGTAATTCTTTCTGCAGTTTTACCATCATTGTTAATGTATGAATTGTTCATTGTAATATTACGAGTTGGATGCGGATTAGCAATTTGCCCGTTGTAATTTACATCACGGTAATAATTATTATATCCTGTATCGTTACGACCGTTTCTATATGTTACATAATCTGTATAACGATCGTTACGCGCTACATTATCACGATACTGATGTGTATCATTATAAGATGTACGCTCGTAATTGTAGTTACGTCCATCCATCGCATTGTTATCTTTTGGTGTACCACATGCAGCTAATGCACTGGTAACTAACAAAGAAGCAGCAATCACTTTTACTTTCGTATTCAATACAAAAACCCCCTCTGTTAGAATGAACTTCTCTTCTGAAAAGCTCCCTCTTATGATGAGTAACAGAGAAGGTTTTTACACTGTTAATATTTCACTGGGAATTTTCTAACACTTGATGTAAATCTTCCGTTTTCAAAACAATTCTACATACAAAAAAGGTGGGAATAACCCCACCTTTTTTTAAACTTCCTCTTCGTCCTCTTCTTCTGAAACTGGTTCTCCAAATACGTTTGGTGGGTCCGGCTGATAATACATCGTTCCTGGCTGTGGTGCATATGCTGGCTGAGTTGGTTGATAATATAAAGGATTGGCGTATTGTGGTCCACCCGGTTGCGGACTATATAACCTACTCTCTCCTCCGCATCCACAATCTTCTTCCCCTTGTACGAGTGGTGGCATATTATTATCCATTGGCATCATATTTGGATTTGGCATAGAAGTATATTGCGGTGCCATTTGTTGATACGGCATTTGATTGTATGGATTTTGTTGCTGATACTGCGGATATGGCGGCATCATTGGCTGTTGATATGGCATCATGTTTGGCATTTGATTGTTATCCATTATTGGCATCATGTTTGGCATTTGATTGTTATCCATTATTGGCATCATGTTTGGCATTTG
>Ga0209595_100099_pt1 | contig 29369 bp, 27 predicted proteins | sample Porto_4metaG_FD_187427 | JGI IMG/M metagenome (GOLD analysis project Ga0209595, IMG submission 187427) | Marine algal microbial communities from Porto, Portugal - Porto_4 metaG (SPAdes) (version 2) | ecosystem: Host-associated > Algae > Red algae > Unclassified | place: Portugal: Porto... | reverse complement strand
ATGGACTTAAAAAAGAGACTTATAGACCTGAAAAACTTAAAAAAAAGCAAAATAAATGGTATTTGGGAGTAAAAAAATAAAACTAAAAAAGTGAAGTGGAAAATTTAACCCTTTCGCAACGGTCTCAAAAAACGAATTACCCTTTTTTTACCCATAACATTCAGCTGACATTAGTCTTAATTAATTAATAAAAACAAATTTACATGACTCTATTACAATAATCTAAGCCAAAGATCAAAACACACAAAAGCCAATGATATTAATATCATTGGCTTTTTAACTAAAACTATTTTAATTTAATAAAATATTAAATACAATTAACTTTTCACAAATTTAAATATCGATTTACTAAATTTTGCTCCTTTTATTGATTTTATTGAAATGTAATATAATCCTGAGGACAAGTCTAAAACATTAATTTCATTGGTATTTCCTTGTTTTATTTTAACACCCAGCATGGTATAAATTTCCCAAGCATCGACGATCCCTGTCAATTTCAACAATTCTTGTGTTGGGTTTGGATACAATGTAATTTTGTTTTTAACTGTATTAAAATCATTTATTGATAATGTTCCACTAGACTTTATTATTATTTCACCGTTGGCATCCGCATAAACATTTGAACTACCATCAGACGCTTCCATAAAAATTAGTAAAATTAATTTGTGGCCAGCTGGAAGGTCTTCAGTTGTAGGTATTAATTCTGTAAATGAGGATACACCGTCTGGTCCTGTTGAGAAATTTGTTGGAATTGTATAGTTATAATTAACATTACCAGTATTGTTTGCTGCTCCAGAAACAATAGTAACAAAGGCACTGGTTCCGACTATATTATTGGTTTCATTTAATTGCCTTACTTGAACTGCGATATAATTCAAATCTTCTTCAACACTAGCCGAAATACCTGTAGCATAACTAATATCCAATGGTATGGTTTGTTCAAATGCAACCTCTGGCAAAGTTTTACCTGAAGGAATAAGAGATGCTCTATTGTTAAAAACAACAGACCTTGCTCTGTTAGAAACTGCAGTACTTCCTAGTAATAGGATATCATCATTCGCATTTGAAAAAGCTGTTTCCCCGTCAACAGACATTATAATTTTTAGAATGTATTTATGTCCTGTTGGTAAATCAGCTGTTTCTACAATCGATGACCCATCAGAAAAATTAATTGGAATTAAGTAGGAACTTGTTATTGTACCTGTGTTCCCTGAATCATCTGTAACTGCAATAACAGGGGTACTAGCTTTTATCTCTACACCAGTATTATCAACTTGTACAATTTGCGTTTTAATAGTGCTCAAATCTTCTTCAACTCCATCTGAAATACCCGTATTATAAGTCAGGTCTACTAAAAACTCGCTCCCTATAGTAGCTTCAGGAGTTGTTTTTCCTGAAGGTATATATACATCTCTATTTGTAAAGACTAAATTTCTATCTGTATTACTAGCTCCTGTTCCATCATCTAAAGGTTTATATACACGAATCCAATCAACTAAGAGAGTATTATCTTCCTCATTTTGAATTTCTGTATTATTTGGTGACCGCCAATCAGCCGCTTGCCAACTTTGATCTTCTACATTAATAATAATATCTAACTCTTTAGTGAATTTTCCGCCGTTTTTAAGGTAATTAATAGGATCGATCACACTGGTTTTTGATAACTTTTGTGCAGTTTCAAAATCAGGTGCAGTAACTACTTTTTGATAATTTTGGCGAGATCCAGTGCCGTTTCTAAGTATCTTTCCATCTGCAATTCCAGCAGGGTAAGTATACTCCCATGTCCCGTTAGGAATTCTCGATTTAATGGCATCATTTTTTAAGGTACGTTCTAATACTCCGTCAACATAATACTCTATCGTTGTTTCATCCTTCCAGTAAACACCTATATTAACCCATACTCCTCCCCATGACTTAACACCTGTTCGGGTAAACCAACTATTCCAATCGGCAGGCTGATAGTCTAAAATAGGCCCACTACGCTCAAATACATGATGACTCAAATGTATCCGTTCCGCAAAAAATGAATTCCTATTATCACTCATCGCACCACCGTATGCTTCAATAATATCAATTTCTTGAGTATCATCGGCACTTAATAACCAAATATCGGATGCTAATGAAGAATTCATCACTTTTACACGAGACTCTATAAAAACAGGATACATTACTCTTTTTGTAGAAGTAATACAGCCAGCGCGGGTAGTAGGTCTTGAGATTGTGGTACCTCCGTATGCAAAAGATTTATTACCGTCAGAGGCCTTTCGAGAAGCTTTTATAACCAAATTACCATCGGCTACAGAAACCTGATCGCGCTTCCAAGCAGTTGCGCCTGGACCATCCCAACGATTATGATAAAAATTTTCCCACTTTTTAGCTCTTTTTTCTACTAAATCCGCAGCAGTATCTCGACCTGTAGGAGTAATACTTGAATCGACCTCATCTCTCAATCCAAAAAATGTTTTTGATGCATTGGGCGCAAAGTTATACTCAAAATCGTCAGATGGTGATTCCTGTAAAACCCATACTCTACCAGGACCTGCCTCTGCTGGTATAGGTACATCATCCCACTCATTTTGCGAATTCATTGTAAACCCTATCGCAAGTAGCAATATTAACGTAACTTTATGCAAATTATTGATCAATAGACTCACTGAATTGACAGACTTTTCAAAAGTATTAAAGTTGTGTGTATTATTATTTTGTTTCATAAAAATTTTAAAATTTTAAATCCATAACGTTATATTTTATTTTTTAGTATTTGAAGTATTAAATTAATTGTCATTTATTGAATTTTACCATTATGCATAATTGGGTTTACCTTTTACACACTAAAACATTGACCTGTTGACATTTACAATAATTAATCAGTTAAGTTTTAACACCTAAATTCGATTGATATTTTAGCTAAATCACACTGAAAACCAACACATTATATCACCTATATTTGTTTCAGTGTCTCACTAGTTAAGTTTTTTATTAGTAAATTCAAGAATGGGGTTTTGAAACAAGTTAAAAATGTTTTAACTTGCAGTAATACAATCACTTATTAATTGAACTAAAGTTTAACAGTAAAAACAATTTTTAAAACGCAATTAATTTCAAGGTATCATTTTCTTTTTCTAACCTTTCAAGCTTGAAATTTAAGCACATTTCTAGACTTATTCAATTTTAGAACAAATAATCTACAAGAAAAAAATGTTATGTTATGAGCTATTAATTTCTGAATTGATAGTCAGCTAAAATAGTTTTATAAATAATTGAGACATTTTTTATATTTTCTAGTTCAGTATCTTCTAAATAAAAAAAAGAGAGATTACTTTCATACATATTTAAGGATCTTAAAGTAAATAGAAGGGAAAATCAGACCCTCTAAAAATACACAGCTGTAACAAATAAAAACTATCATAGCTTTTAACAACAACCAAAAATTACGGATTGTTCACTCGCCTATATAAATAAAACCCATGTAAAAAACAGCTAGCTGCATTCAACTTAAAAAAGCTACAACACAAATTGTAGGAAATAAATAATTGTAAATAATTATACCAACAACTCTAATTATTACCGATTGGTAGAAAAAGGTTTTGGTACAACATTAAAATGCTTACAAATGTTGCCACAAAATAAGTATATAGTGCATATTTAGTTTTCAAATCAAACTATCTTACCTTAATATGCACTAATATAAAACTTTATTAAAAGAATAAACCCAATATTATAGCTATTTTACTGGTGCTCCGAATAAATCAAAATCGGCAGCATCGTGAATTTTTATATTTACATATTCTCCTGTTTTTAAATAATGATCAGTAGCATTAATTAATACCTCATTATCCACATCAGGCGAATCAAACTCAGTTCTCCCAACAAAATATTCTCCTTCCTTACGGTCTATGACACATTTAAAGGTTTGTCCAATTTTTTGTTGATTTAGTTCCCATGAAATATGAGATTGTATATCCATAATTTCATTTACTCTCGCTATCTTAACGTCTTCTGGGACATCGTCTTCTAAATTATACGCATGTGTATTTTCTTCGTGACTATAGGTAAAACAACCTAAACGCTCAAAACGCATTTCTCTTACCCATTCTCTCAATGTTTCGTAATCCTCTTGAGTCTCCCCAGGATACCCAACAATAAGAGTAGTACGAATTGCCATATTAGGAACTGCCTTTCTAAACTCTTGCAATAATTTGGTGGTTTTTGCTTTGGTAGTACCACGCCTCATTGACTTTAAAATTGGATCCGAAATATGCTGTAATGGAATATCAATATAATTACAAATCTTTGGCTCCTCCCGCATTAAGTCCAATACCTCCATAGGGAAACCCGTAGGAAAGGCATAATGTAATCGAATCCATTCAATACCATCAACTTTAGCTAATTCTTCTAACAAACCTGCTAATTTACGCTCTTTGTATATATCTAATCCATAATAAGTTAAATCTTGAGCAATCAAAACCAGCTCTTTAACGCCTTCTTTTGCTAATTTTTGCGCTTCGACTACCAAGTCTTCAATTGGGGTAGATTTGTGTTTACCACGCATGATAGGTATAGCACAAAAGGAACAAGGACGATCACATCCTTCTGCTATTTTTAAATATGCATAATTTTTAGGTGTTGTAGTTAAACGCTCTCCTATTAATTCATGCTTATAATCGGCTTCTAAAACTTTTAGTAATTGTGGTAATTCGGTTGTTCCAAAATATTGATCTACATCTGGAATTTCCTTTTGCAAATCTGGCTTATACCTTTCTGACAAACATCCTGTCACAAAAACTTTATCAACCTCACCTTCTTCTTTTTTCTGAACGTATTCTAAAATAGTATTTACCGATTCTTCTTTTGCATTAGCAATAAATCCACACGTATTTATAACTACAATATTTCCTTCCTCTTCATGGACTACCTCTTTACCATTTGCCTTCAACTGCCCCATTAATACTTCTGAATCATAAACATTCTTGGAACACCCTAAGGTTATTACATTAATCTTATTTTTCTTTAAAGTTTTTGTCCTCATAACTCGTTTTTCAAAAGTGACACAAAGTTACAACTTAAAAAAGAAAATGCCTTTAAAATTAATTAAAGGCATTTTAAAACTATTTAATTTTATAAAATAATTATCTTAAAATATTGATACAAGCACAACCTATAGAATTTAAGTATTCACAAAATTTTTGATCTTGACTACTATTTAATTTAATCATAAATTTAGTTGTTTTATCCAGTAAACTTTTATCTTTAGTATTAGACACAGTGTCTGTGTTTAGTAAGTTAGTACTAACAACGCTTCTATTTATATTGCTATCCTTATCCTTAATACTAAATGTTCCTTCAGGGTTTTTAACAAGTTTAGACTTGGCAATTATTTCCTTGTCTAAATTCAAAAATTCGGTTTTCTGAGCATTTGTTAACGATGCTACAAATTCTTCTTTTACTTTATTTTCTTCTTTAGTAGTTTGAGAAAACACACTACTCATTGAAAAAAATCCCAATAGTAGAAAAAGCACGTATTTGATAGGGGCATTTAATTTCATCTGTAAATATTTTGGTATAATTTTATTTATTATTTATAACTCTCTAAAAGGTTTTTGTTTAACAACATCAGCTTGCATACTGACTTATTTACTTTTAATAGCATCTTTTTTCACGCAACATGCTTTTTTACACCCTGACTTGCATTTCTTTTTTACCGCATCTTCTTTCACACAACATGCTTTTTTACATCCTGACTTGCATTTCTTTTTTACCGCATCTTCTTTCACGCAACATGCTTTTTTACACCCTGACTTGCATTTCTTTTTTACCGCATCTTCTTTTACACAACATGCTTTTTTACACCCTGACTTGCATTTCTTTTTTACCGCATCTTCTTTTACACAACATGCTTTTTTACACCCTGACTTGCATTTCTTTTTTTCTACAGTTTCATTTATAACTTTAGAAATTACTTCATTTTGTATTTCTATTTTTTTATCCGAAGAAACTTCCTGAGAATTAATAAAGTTAGAAATTAACATAACTCCTGTTATCAGTACTATCCTTAATATACTTTTCATTTCTTATTTTTTATTTAATATAAAGTTAACAAATTATAATGTAAGTGCAACTATCCGCTGTAACCCTTCTCCTTTTTTAAGTCTATTTACCTCTATTTTGCATTCTAACTCATAATTCTTCTGCAATAAGCAAAAAGCCTCTGCTCTTATCTTAAGAGGTTTTCAATCATTTTTTGTTCATGAATTTTTATAATAGTATTATTTTGAGTAAGATCTGTTACCTCTAGATCAAAATCTGTACCATTCTGATTCTAATTTAATAGTTACACATAGAACTCGTTTAAACTTTTTTCAATTGGCTGCTAAATGATCTTTTTCACTCACTTTTTATCATTTTTTTGTTCCGTAGCGATGCTATACAACCATAAAATGATTTCAATTGAGCAAAAAACCTCTATTTTTCGCTTCAATCAAAAAAGTTTAAACGAGTTCATAAACTAACTACAAACTTCTTTAAGTTTTAACACTATTTTTTGTTTTTCTATTTCTACATAAATTTACTTAAATACTAACTTAGGGTGATTTTACATGTTATTCCAAAGTTACTTGTCTTCGCAAAAACAATGATTTCAGTATCGCATATCACATTAGCAATTAATTATTAAGACTCTGAAAATAAATCAGGCTAATGACATAACAACACTGCAAATAAATAATATTCATTATAATAAAAAAAGCCACGTTTCCGTGACCTCTAATTAAGTTTATAGTACTATTTAAAAGGTTAAAATAAACTTTTAATAATTTCTTCAATACTTACTCGCTCTGCTTCTGCTTTGTAGTTTCTTAAAATACGATGTCTTAAGATTCCTATAGCAACTGCTTGTACATTTTCGATATCTGGCGAAAATTTTCCGTTAATTATTGCATGTGCTTTGGCTGCAACAATTAAATTTTGAGAGGCTCTTGGCCCTGCACCCCAGTCGATATATTTTTTTACTAGCTCGCCTGCTAATTCTGAATTGGGTCTTGTTTTTGTTACTAAACCCACAGCATACTCTACTACATTATCTGCAACTGGCACGCGTCTAACCAATTGTTGATATTCGTTAATTTCTTGGGCTGTAAATAATGGTCGCACCTCATTTGTTGTTGCCCCTGCAGTACTTTTTACCACTGCTACCTCCTCTTCAAAACTTGGATAATCCAACATTATTGCAAACATAAACCGGTCTAACTGAGCCTCAGGCAAAGGGTAGGTACCCTCTTGCTCAATAGGGTTTTGAGTAGCCAAAACAAAATAAGGTTTTGATAACGGATAATTGGTCCCTGCTACTGTTACTGACTTTTCCTGCATTGCCTCCAAAAGTGCTGCTTGTGTTTTTGGTGGTGTACGATTAATCTCATCAGCTAAAACTATATTTGAAAAAATGGGTCCTTTAATAAATTTAAACTGACGATTTTCGTCTAAGATTTCACTTCCCAAAATATCACTAGGCATTAAATCTGGTGTAAATTGTATCCGTTTAAAATCCAGCCCTAAAGCTTTAGAAATCGTATTTACCATTAATGTTTTTGCTAAACCAGGAACTCCAATTAGTAAGGCATGTCCTCCTGCAAAAACAGATAATAATATTTGATTAACTACCCCTTCTTGCCCTATTATTATTTTTGAAATCTCCTTTTTTAATGCTGTATGTTTTTCAACTAATTGCTTTACAGCTTGTACGTCATTTGACATTTATTTTAATTTTTTTTCCAATTATTACCAAATTCACATTTTTGATAAGATTCATTAATCTTAATATAGGTATCAGCTATCTTTTCTGCTTGCCACTTTTTAACAGCTTTTAATTTTTTTTCCTGTAGCGCTAATTCTCTTATTTTCAAATAATCCGTTGCATAGTCGGCAATATGCTCGTCAAAACGTGATGCTATAGTTAGTATTTTAAATGATTTTTCTCCTTTTCTGTCTGTTTCTGGAATTATACCCGACACTTCATTTTCCTCTAAATTCGAAACTTGATTATACAATACAGGGTCTATTTTAGTAAGTTCAAAATGAGTATCCTGAGTAACTGGATTAATTAATTTACCCCCATCACCACGTGTTTCTTTATCGTCGCTGTATTGTCTTGCAGCTTTATCAAAAGTAATTTTTTTATCCATAACTTTTTTCTGAATCGAATCTGCAACTACTTTGTATTTATTTAGAACCTCTGTGGTAATCTCCGGAATCAATAAAATATGGCGTACATCTACCTTTTGACCTCTAATTTTATCTACTTTTAAAATGTGGTAACCAAAATCTGTTTTAAAAGGTTTACTTACTTCCCCTTCTTGCAAACTAAATGCATTATCCTTAAATTCTTTTGCAAAAGGGTCTTGTCTTGACATTGTATATTTACCTCCGTTTGATCGAGAACCCGGATCTTGTGAGTAAAGTACTGCTTTGGTAGCAAAACTAGATCCATTTTCTAAAATATCTTTTCGAAATTCGTTTAGTCTTTCTATCGTATTTTTTACTTCTGCAATAGATGGTTTAGGCTTAATAACTATCTGAGAAATTTCTATTTCCGTCCCTATTAATGGTCGATCTTCTTTTGGGATTCCTTTAAAAAAACTTTTAACCTCATCTGGTGTCACGCTTACTTCATCAACTACTTTTTGTTGCATTAAAGCAGAAAGTCTTCTTGTTTTACCCAATTCAAATAGCTCCTTTTCAAGTTCATCAATACTCTCTTTTCTATAAAATTCTAGAATTTTCTCATCTGATCCTAGGTTTTGTTTCATGTAAGCTAATTGCTGATCAACTTGATCTTGAATTTGACTTTCCTGCAATGGCAAACTATCTTGAATTGCATGGTGCGTATATAGCTTAGTTTCCATTAGGCGCCCAACCAAATTACATCTTGTAATATTTGTAACATCAACTTCTTGATTTTTCAAATCAATCAAAGCTTTATCAATATCACTTTCTAGAACAATAAAATCTCCAACTACAGCGGATACACCATCAATTTTTTTTCTCATCGATTGGGTATTTGTTTTTACAGCAGTACTATCAATTATATTTGTATCTTTTATAATTAAACTTTTTACTGCTGTACTATCTACCCCTTGAGCCGAACTTAAGGAATAAAATAATAGTGTAGTTACAATTGCCGTATATTTCAAAATTAATTTATTCAAAAACTTGGTATTCTTTAGTTTGTAATGCATCCTTTCTAATTTCTTCTTCAAGTTGTTTCTTCAACCTTATTTTTCTCTTATTGAGTATTATTTGTTTTATCCGCTCTTGTACGTGTTCAAGTGGTGCCATTTGCCCTGATCTTAAGACTTTTTTAAATTTTATAAGAAAAAGATTATCATCTGATTTATAGCTTAAAAAATTTTCAGATTTAAGTATTTTATTTCGCTTAAAAAAACTGAGGCTAGGTACTTTTTCTAAAAAGTAATCAAATGAAACCCATTTATTATCAAGGTCAAAGTCACTATCTATGAAACTTAATTTAATTTTCTTAAGCTCGTTTATATCCTCTGTATTAAAACGCTTAAAAGCACGCCTTGTGGCAGGTAAATCTTTATATTTTTCTGACAACTGTATAAAGCGAAGGCTTACTAAATCTTCTTGTAATAAAAAGCTTTCTTTATATTTCTTATAATACACTTCTATCTCAGCCTTACTAATTCCTGTTTTTAAATTTTTCTTTACATAAGCATTCTCATAAGCGCTGGAAAACAAATCTAATTTATATTCTTCTACAAGGTTATTATATTCTCGCTGCTTTTTTTCTGTCATGTTCTTCTTAGCCTCATGAAGAATCAGCTGTTTTGTCGCCCAACGATTTATATGATCCATCAACACTGCAATGCTATCTTTTTCTGAGAGACCCGCAGGGATATTAAAATTCTTTAAATCATCTGTATACAAGTCCACATCATGAACCTTAGCCACAACCTTTGCATTATTTGTTTTTATAAACAATTCGCAATTTGTAAGTGTTGTAAACACCGCAAATAGAATTGTAATTTTAAAAAATACTCTAAGCATAATCGCTCAATAATTAATTCGAACAAAAATAGTAATATTAACAGCTTTACCAAGCCTTTACTTATAATACTATAAACCGATTACTAACAACTTTGTTTCATTTAGAATTTTATTTTCTATTAACTTTACAAAATTAAATTATGGAAGACAAAATAAAACTTATTTGGGACTTTAGAGGACCTGTTGCAAAACACACGGCTATCCACCACGAAATTCACTTAAAAGAATATGCTTTGGCTAAAAAACTTGAGTTGCAAATAACAGGAACTACATACGTAAACGAAATGCACAGCATTGCTTTCCTTGTTGTGTTAAAAAAAGATATGATTGCTTTGAGAGATGCTCTTAAACCACATCGAGGACAACTTTATATTGAAGAATAATTATGCTTAGAGTATCTTATGACCTTAGTGGCTTAAACGAGATCGCAAAACTTATTGTTACAAAAACCACTCATAAAACACTTCTTTTTAATGGTGAAATGGGCGCTGGTAAAACTACTCTGATAAAAGCTATTTGCGAATTTTTAGGAGTTGAAGATACTGTTTCCAGCCCTACATTTTCGATTGTTAATGAATATGAGGGTGGAGGAAACGTTATTTATCATTTTGATTTTTACAGAATCGAAGATGAAGATGAAGCTTACGCTATTGGCTTCGAAGAATATGAGTACAATGGAGACTTCTTATTTATAGAATGGAGCGAACGTATTCCTAATCTTATTCCTGAGGAATCTCACATTATAAATATATTGTTGGAAAATAATGGACTTCGAACTATCGAAATTATTTAATATCGTACTTCCGAATCATTTACAGGCTTATTTCTATACCCTCCTCCTAAATACGGACAGGCAAGCAATTCATTAATTGAATTGAAAGACACTTTAGCCTTATTATACCCATACGTTTTTGTTAAAGATGAAGTGGTATTATTATCCCCTTTAGAAATATTTATATCATCCATAGTAAACTGACAAGGATGCTCATATCCACAGGCATGAGTTATCTCTAATAATTCTTTATTAAAATTTTTGAAATAATACTTTACGCGTTCTGCTTTATTTGTTATATCAATACCTGCCTGTAACCATTTACTCTGTGTAGCTACTCCTGTGGGGCATCGATTGGTATGGCATATTTGTGCCTGTATACAACCTACACTGAGCATAGCTTCGCGAGCTACATTTATACAATCTACTCCCATAGCAAATGCCATAGCTGCTCTTGCTGGGAAACCTAATTTTCCACTGGCACAAAAAACCACTCTATCCGTAATGTTTGCTTTTTCAAATAATTTATAAATCTCTGCAAATCCATATACCCAAGGTAACGCCACATGATCTGCAAAACTTGGTGGTGCCGCTCCCGTTCCTCCTTCTCCGCCATCTATAGTTACAAAATCAGGACCTCTACCCTGCTGCTTCATTTCCTCAACTAATTCTTCCCATTGTTCTGTTTTACCAATAGCCGCTTTTATACCTACAGGCAACCCTGTTTCCTCTGCTATTAACTCTATAAAATCCATCAATTCTAGCACGTTAGAAAAAGCAGTATGATATGCAGGTGACAATACATCTTTCCCTATTTGTACACCTCTAATTTTAGCAATTTCTTTTGTGATTTTAGAACCTGGCAACACCCCTCCTTTACCAGGTTTTGCTCCCTGAGAAAGCTTCACTTCTATAGCACGTATCGATGGGTTTTCTTTGACTAGATTCTTCAACATTTCCATAGAAAAACTCCCATCTTCGTTGCGAACTCCAAAATAGCCTGTACCTATATGAAAAACCACATCTCCTCCTTTATCATGATAAGGAGAATACCCACCCTCGCCAGTGTTATGGTAAGCATATGATAATTTGCAACCTTTATTTAGCGATTCTACTGCTTTTGCCGAAAGCGAACCAAAACTCATTGCAGAAACATTAATTACCGAAGCAGGTCTAAAAGGCCTACGGCGCTTATTATAAGAACCCATAACTTTTACACAAGGCAAAAAATAAGGATCCGTTGCGTTTGCATGTTTTCTTTTTATTTGATATGGAAACATTGCATTTTTAATATATATGTATTGAGGTCCATAAATATCTTTATCTGTCCCAAAACCTTCATAATTATTTTCATTTTTTGCCGAAGCATAAATCCAACCCCTTTCTATCCTGTTAAAAGGAAGTTCCTCTCGATTGTTCGCTACAATATATTGGCGTAGTTCTGGACCAATACTTTCTAACACATATCTAAAATGTCCTACTACAGGAAAGTTATGAGTAATCACATGCTTTTTATTAAAAAAAATATCGCGTATTGCAACAAGTGTAATCGCAATTAAAATCCAAGCCCACCAAGGAATTGAAAAGATAATATCCATAGATTCTATTTTTGTTAAATATACTTAAATAGTAATTAGCCTTAAAAATTCATCTAAGAAATAGTAGCATTTTCATAAACTAAAACATCTAATTTGGTATTATTTTTTTAATAAAAACCATTTTTATACACTAAAAAAAATAAAAAAATAATTTTAAAACACGTGAATAACTTCCTCTGTAAACTGCCATAATTACTCTTAATAATCCTTATTTTTAAACTTCAAAAACAGCTGACCTTGGAAGAATATTTATCACAACTTAACGAAGCACAATTAGCCCCTGCTATTCATACCGAAGGTCCTTTTATGGTAATCGCCGGTGCAGGTTCTGGCAAAACCAGAGTATTAACTTATCGGATTGCTTATTTAATGAGTAAGGGTGTGGATCCTTTTAATATTTTATCTCTAACTTTTACCAATAAGGCTGCTCGTGAAATGAAACATCGGATTTCTCAAATTGTTGGAGTAAGCGAAGCTAAAAACCTATGGATGGGAACATTCCACTCTATTTTTGCTAAGATTCTTCGTTTTGAAGCGGACAAATTGGGTTATCCTTCAAATTTTACGATTTACGATTCACAAGACTCACAACGCCTAATTTCCAGTATTATTAAAGAAATGGGTTTAGATAAAGATATTTATAAATATAAGCAAATACAAAGTCGCATATCTTCTTTTAAAAATAGTTTAATTACTGTAAAAGCCTACTTTAACAATCCCGATTTAATGGAAGCTGATGCTATGGCAAAGCGCCCTCGAATTGGTGATATTTATAACAATTATGTGGACCGCTGTTTTAAAGCGGGTGCTATGGATTTTGATGACTTGCTTTTAAAAACCAACGAATTACTAAACCGTTTTCCAGAAGTATTAGCTAAATACCAAACACGCTTTCAATATATATTGGTAGATGAGTACCAGGATACTAACCACTCACAATACTTGATTGTAAAAGCTTTAGCCGATCGTTTTCAAAATTTATGTGTGGTTGGTGATGATGCACAAAGTATTTACGCCTTCCGTGGAGCAAATATTAATAATATTCTGAATTTTCAAAAAGATTATTCTGACGCAAAAAGCTATCGATTAGAGCAGAATTACAGATCTACTAAAAATATTGTTGAAGCCGCAAACTCAATTATTGATCATAACAAAACTAAACTAGATAAAATTGTTTGGACTGCTAATGACGAAGGCGAAAAAATACTAGTTAACAGACTGCCTACTGATGGTGATGAGGGACGTTATGTGGCCAGTTCTATTTTTGAAACACAAATGAACGAGCAACGTAAAGCTAGTGATTTTGCCATTTTATATCGTACGAATGCTCAATCTCGTGCCATGGAAGATGCCTTACGTAAACGTGGGATAAAATATCGTATTTATGGTGGTCTTTCTTTTTATCAACGTAAAGAAATTAAAGACGTTTTGTCTTATCTAAGGCTAGTGATAAATCCAAAGGATGAAGAAGCTCTTAAACGTGTAGTTAATTACCCTGCTAGAGGAATTGGCGCTACTACTGTGGATCGACTGGTTTTAGCAGCCAACCATCACAAGGTTTCTATTTTTGAAATAATGGAACATATAGATCGAGTTCCTGATTTAAAAATTAATTCCGGTACAAAAGCAAAGTTGGAAAACTTTGTAAATATGATCAAAAGTTTTCAGATTACCAATCAAACTGCGGATGCTTTTGTGTTATCCGAAATGGTAGCCAAAAAAACAGGATTATTATTAGAAATGAAAAAAGATGGCACACCTGAAGGTGTTGCTAAAATTGAAAATATTGAAGAGCTTTTAAATGGTATTCGCGATTTTGTAGAAGGGCAAAAGGAACTCGAAGATGCTACAGGATCCATTGACGAATTTTTAGAAGATGTTGCTTTAGCGACTGATTTAGACAAAGAAACTGATGATGAAGAGCGCGTAGCTATGATGACGATCCACTTAGCAAAAGGTCTGGAATTTCCTTATGTATATATCGTGGGTATGGAAGAAGACTTATTCCCTTCTGGAATGAGTATGAATACACGTAGCGAATTAGAAGAAGAACGCCGGTTATTTTACGTTGCACTAACTCGTGCTGAAAAACAAGCTTATTTAACGTATACACTTTCTCGTTACCGCTGGGGAAAATTAGTAGATGCAGAGCCTAGTCGTTTTATTGAAGAAATTAACGATAAATATATTGACTATGTCACTCCTATTGAAACAAATTACAAATACAAACCACTTATTGATTCTGATATTTTTGGCGATGTAGACAAAAGCAAACTACGCCAAAATAAACCTCAAAATACTAGTCCGCCTCCGTCACACAAGCCTACAGACAAACAGCTACAAAAACTTCGAAAACTACGCCCCTTGGATAGCGATACCCAAAAAGGAGATCCCGAATTAATGAAACAATTAGTTCCTGGAACACAAATTGAACACATGCGTTTTGGAATTGGAGAAATTGTTAATATCGAAGGATCGGGTCAAGACAAAAAAGCAGAAATTAAGTTTCAACAAGGTGGCTTAAAAAAATTATTGTTGCGCTTTGCAAAACTAAAAGTAATTAAACGGTCATAAAAAGAAAACTTCAACAAGCAAGCTAAAAACTAAAGGCTACTAATGAAGAATTTTATTATAATTATCATTTCTATTATTGGAGGAGTGCTCATTAGAAAATTTAAAGGACTACCAAAAAACAGCCATAAAGTAATTAATATTTGGGTAATATCAGTAGCGTTACCTGCTATATCTCTGCGTTACATTCCTAAAATGAACTGGAGTTCCGATTTGTTTTTTATACTGTTGGTTCCCATTTTTATTTATATTATAGCTTTTATTTTAATCGAAATTTTAGGGAAATTTAAATCTCTAGACCGCAAAACAAAAGCTTGCTTAGTTTTAACTGTAGGACTCTCTAATCTCTCTTTTTTAGGGTTTCCGCTGACTGAAGCTTATTACGGAAAAGAAGGACTACAACTAGCTGTTTTTTGTGACCAAGCGGGCTTTATGACTGCTTCTACTTTAGGGATACTAACAGCAACACATGCTTCTGGTAGTAGTAAGAGTTTATCATTAGTGGTTTTATTAAAAAAACTATTTAGCTTTCCCCCTACCATTGCTTTTATTACTGCATTTACATTGCCTCAATTTATTTCTTTTAAAAAATTGACCCTATTTTAGACAGTTTTGGAGCAACTATGGTACCCATGGCTTTATTTTCCGTTGGACTTCAATTACAATTTAAAGAATGGAAAGCGGATAAGTCATTACTTATAAATACCCTGAGTTATAAACTTTTTTTGGCTCCTTTATTAATTTTAGCAGTAAGCTTTTTATTTACTGTAGAAAAAATATACACTCAAGTGGGCGTTATGGAAGCTGCAATGACCCCTATGGTTACTGGTACTATAATTGCTACTGAGTTTAATTTGAGACCAAAACTAAGCACCATGATATTGAGTTTTGGAATTCCTCTTTCCTTTTTGACTACTTATCTATGGTTTTTATTTATGAGCTAAAAAGATCCCTTTACAAGTGATTTTTTTTTAATAGAATAATTTTTGCGTTTTTTTGAGATAACCTACGCTGTTTTCCCTGATGGGTTTATTGCTTTTTTATTACTAATTTTACCGTAAGTGCTTTTTTGAGCAAGCATAAAAGTAGCAGACAAGGAAAACAGGATAACTAATTATTTAAGTTTTGATTTCATTTTGTGAAATTTTTTAGTCAATTTAATTAATGAACTCGTTTAAACTTTTTTGATTGAAGCGAAAAATAGAGATTTTTTGCTCAATTGAAATCATTTTATGGTTGCATAGCATCGCTACGGAACAAAAAAATAATAAAAAGTGAGTGAAAAAGATCATTTTGCAGCCAATTGAAAAAAGTTTAAACGAGTTCACAAAAAAGAAAGCCCCAATTTTTACAAATTGAGACTTTCTTGATCTATATAATTTGAATATCTATTATTAATCATACTATGTTGTCTCCCTGAATTTATTTCAGGGTCTCACGTTGATAATACTAGTGCAATATGCGATTCTAAAATAAATTCAGAATGACGAATAATATAACTTTCAATTATTTATACAATTATTTAACTTCTTCGAAATCTACATCTTCAACATCACTAGATGCATCAGCGGTTTCAGCTTGAGGCTCTCCTTGTGGAGCTCCAGCATCACCTTGTGCTTCTGCTTTGTACATTTCTTCACTAGCTGCTTTCCAAGCTTCGTTAATTTTATCTAAAGCTGGGGTAATTAAAGCTAGATCTTTAGCTTCATAAGCTTTCTTCAACTCTTCTAAAGCAGCTTCAACTGGTGCTTTCTTATCATCTGATAATTTTTCGCCAAACTCTTTTAATTGCTTTTCCGTTTGGAAAATCATTCCATCAGCTTCATTTAATTTATCCGCTGTTTCTTTAGCTGCTTTATCTGCATCTGCATTAGCTTCTGCTTCTTGCTTCATTTTAGCAATTTCCGCTTCTGTTAAGCCTGAAGAAGCTTCAATACGAATATCCTGAGATTTGTTAGTTGCTTTGTCAGTTGCAGAAACTTTAATGATACCATTGGCATCAATATCAAAAGTTACTTCGATCTGAGGAGTACCACGTTGTGCTGGTGGAATATCACTTAAATGGAAACGACCGATTGTTTTGTTATCGGCAGCCATTGGACGCTCTCCTTGCAATACATGAATTTCAACACTAGGCTGATTATCCGCTGCTGTAGAAAAAACTTGTGACTTTTTTGTTGGGATTGTAGTGTTAGACTCAATAAGTTTAGTCATTACATTACCCATTGTTTCAATTCCTAAAGAAAGTGGTGTTACATCTAATAACAATACATCTTTAACATCTCCCGTTAAAACCCCTCCTTGGATTGCTGCACCTACTGCAACTACCTCATCAGGATTAACTCCTTTACTTGGTGCTTTTCCAAAGAATTTTTCTACTGCTTCTTGTACTGCTGGAATACGAGTAGAACCACCTACTAAAATAATCTCGTCAATATCGCTAATTGATAGTCCCGCAGCTTTTAAAGCTGTTTGACAAGGCTCGATTGTACGTTTTACTAAATCGTCGATTAATTGATCAAATTTAGCTTTTGTTAAACTACGCACTAAGTGTTTTGGTCCACTAGCAGTTGCAGTTACGTATGGTAAATTAATTTCTGTTTGAGCAGAAGACGATAATTCAATTTTTGCTTTTTCAGCTGCTTCTTTTAAACGTTGTAAAGCCATAGGATCCTGACGTAAGTCAATAGATTCTTCTGTTTTAAACTCATCTGCCAACCAATCAATAATTTTTTGATCTACATCATCACCTCCTAAGTGTGTATCTCCATCTGTAGCTAATACTTCAAATACTCCATCTCCTAATTCAAGGATAGAAACATCATGGGTACCTCCACCAAAATCAAATACTACTATTTTTTGATCTGAATCTTTCTTATCTAATCCGTAAGCTAAAGCTGCTGCTGTTGGCTCATTAATAATACGCTCTACAGTTAAACCTGCAATTTCTCCAGCTTCCTTAGTTGCTTGGCGTTGCGCATCATTAAAATATGCTGGTACTGTAACTACCGCACGAGTTACATCTTGTCCTAAATAATCCTCAGCTGTTTTCTTCATTTTTTGAAGTATCATTGCTGAAAGTTCTTGTGGAGTATATAAACGACCATCAATATCTACGCGTGGTGTATCATTATCTCCTTTTACTACTTTGTAAGCAGAACGTGCTGCCTCTTTAGAAGACTCCGAGAATTTATTTCCCATAAATCTTTTAATAGAAGCAATCGTCTTTGTTGGGTTTGTTACCGCCTGACGTTTAGCTGGATCTCCTACTTTTATTTCACCACCTTCTACAAAAGCAATTACTGATGGTGTTGTTCTTTTTCCCTCTGCATTAGGAATAACTACTGGCTCATTTCCTTCCATTACAGAAACACATGAGTTTGTTGTTCCTAAATCTATTCCAATAATCTTAGACATAAACTTATATTTATTAAATGTTTTTATTCAAGTTAACGCTTAGGAATAGTCAATCTTTATGCCATTGAAAAATTACTGACATCATGTCATTTTCCTATCCTTTAATTTTGCTTTATAAAAACTTTTTTGGCTACGTAAATCGTTTTGTGCACTTCACAATACACTTTGGTTTGTGCCTTATCGGTTAATTTTGTGATTTTTAAAATTTCTATTTCATTTTCTTCAACCAATCTGTCTTTAATACTTGTAATCTCATCTAGTGTTAAATTAAATTGAGCATATAAATCCTCTTTTGCAGGACGCTTAAAAAAAATTCTGGCTAATTTTTCCCAAACTACATAGTCCTTTCCTAATAAATTCACCAATTGTATCATAGGGATAGGATCTACGGCGCAAATATACTTCCTCCAAAAATAGAATTCATGTAGTTTCTATTTTTATAAGTTATTGGTAGTTTAATCTTAACATCCAATAAATCTTCAGAAATATCAGTAATTTTGACTTTACTCCTCATGTACATTGGAGACCAATTAAATCCATATTTAAAAAGTATATGCTTTTTAAAAAATTTTACACCTATAGATTCTATTTTTTGATAAACTGACATTTTTACTTTTTTAAAATCTCCGCTATATTGGGCTTAAAATAATTAGGCCCTTTTAACACCTTTCCATCCTCACGGTAAATAGGTTGTCCATCTTCCCCTAGTTTACTCATATTACTTCGTTGAATTTCATTAAACACTTCCTCTATTTTATTCTGCATACCATGTTCAATAATAGTTCCACATAAAATGTAAAGCATATCTCCCAAGGCATCTGCAACTTCTACTAAATCATTGCCTTGTGCTGCTTCTAAATATTCTTCGTTTTCTTCTTTCATGAGATTAAAACGCAATTTATTTTTAGCTTTTCCTAAATCTGCTCTTGGTGTTTCTCTATACCCTATTTTGTATGCGGTATGAAATTGTTTTACTGCTTCTATTTTATTTTTCATATTCTTTGGGTTATCGGTTATCGGAATGTAAAAAATTAAATAATATTATAGTCATAATCTGATAAAATAAAACTTATTCTATATAACTAATATTATATTTGCCTTATGGGATTAACAAATAATGATATTTTTAAGAAATTACGTGTAGCTCACAAACTACGCGACGACGATATTGTAAAAATTTGCACTTTGGTAGACTTTAAGGTTACAAAAAGTGAATTAGGAGCTTTTTTCAGAAATGAAAGCCATCCAAAGTATGTAGAATGTGGCGATCAGATTTTACGAAACTTTCTAAACGGCTTGATTATTCATCTCAGAGGCCCAATGCCTACAAAAAAAACTACAATAACCAAAAATCCCCAAAACAATTAATTGTTTTAGGGATTTTTTATTTGTAAGATCCTATTTTTTTATCTCCTTAACTGATCTTGTAAAGCAAATACTTTTCTTAATACATCTGTAGTTCTTGAATTTAGTTGCGTTCTAATTTTTTGTTCTTCAATACCAATCATTTTGTAAACACCTGATAATGCTTGCTTGGTCACATAATCCGTTAAATTAGGATTTACTTTTTGAGTAAATGGAATGGAATTATACTTTGAAATGATTTTTGACCAAACCTTTGTAGCTCCTACTTTTCCTAAGGAATTTTGAATTACAGGGCTAAATTGTTGGTATAAAGCTGTGTTTGTTTTTCCATTTAAATATTGGGTAGCTGCATTATTACTACCAACTAATATGCTTTTTGCGTCAGCAAACGTAATTCCTTTAACTGCATTTACAAATATTGGAGTGGCCGTACCTACTGCATCTTCTGCTGCACGGTTTAAAACTTTTAATCCTTCGTCTGCAAGTTTACTTAATCCTATTTTCCGAAGACTATTATCTACTTTTTGTAACTCCGTAGGTAGTAAAATTTTAACTAATTGATTTCTAAAAAAACCATCTTTTGCTGTTAATTTACTTACTTGTAAATTGATTCCTTTATCTAATGCTTGACGCAAGCCGCTTGCAATATATTCATTAGATAAGCCTGTGGAAGTGCCTGTTCCTGTAGGTAGATTATTAATTACATGTTGTAACTCCGCACAACTACTTAACAAAATGATTCCTATAAAAGCTACTATTTTCTTCATAAATAATTTTTGTATGAAATTTACTGATTTTTAATCAAAAACAACCGTTTTATTATTATACACCAATACTTTACGTTTGATGTGATATTTTACTCCTCTTGAAAGTACAATTTTTTCGACATCACGTCCTTTAGCTATAAAATCACTTATACTATGGGTGTGTTTTACTTTTACCACTTCTTGCTCAATAATTGGCCCTTCGTCCAAAGCAGAAGTTACATAATGAGATGTTGCTCCAATAATTTTTACCCCTCGATTATATGCTGAATGATATGGTTTTGCTCCTGGAAAAGCAGGTAAAAAAGAATGATGAATATTAATTACTTTGTGCGTGTAATGATCTACAAAATTTGCAGATAAAATTTGCATATAACGTGCTAAAACTATAAAATCTATATTATTTTTTTCTAACAGTTCAATTTGCTTAGCTTCAGCCTCTACTTTATTTGCTTTATTTATGGGAATATAAGCATAAGGTATTTGAAAATTAGCTGCAACCGCAGCCATATCTTTATGATTGCTAATTATAATTGGAATATCTACTTCTAATTCCCCTGATGCATGCCTACCTAAAATATCATATAAACAATGTGAATATTTAGATACAAAAATAGCCATTCTCGGTTTAATTGACGGATCAAATATTTGCCATTCCATTTTTAATTCGGCAGCTATTTCCGACACAAAACGTTGCTTAAAAATTTCTAAGGCGTCAGTGTTGGCAGGAAATTCGCATTCCAACCTCATAAAAAAAGCCTTTTCGTCAGTATCCACATGCTGCTCTAAGTATACTGTATTACCGTTAGATTCGGCAATAAAATTAGTTACTTTTGCTATAATTCCTTGTTGATCCGGGCAATGTATAAGTAATATGATCTTGTTCATTTTTTAATGAAAGTATTTCAATTTTTTTATAGTAAACTTATTAAATACAAAGTTGTATTCCTATTTTATAAATGTTAGGCAACTTTAAAAATAAATTATGACTGTAAAAATGATATTATTTTGTGATTAATTTCAGGTGATTGTAAAGAGTGTCCAATATTTTTTACTGTAAATAATTCACAATCTTTCCAATTCCGAGCAATCTTAGTCGAAAGCTCAAATGGAGCCAATTCATCATATTTTTCTAAAACCAATAAGCCTGGTTTTTTTATTTCTTTAGCAAAAGTAGCTATCGAAAAGTCCTTAGCGTAAAAGCCAAAACGATTAAATAAATAGTCATCTACCTTTTTCATGAAACTGTCTGAAAACCGTAATGTATTCTGAAAGCTTTTCATAAATAACTTTAGCTCTGATGGAGGACCTAATGCTATTATTTTTTCAATAGTCTCCGAATGCACTAAATATTGATAATAAATAGCCGTCATTCCTCCAAGAGAATGACCTATTAGAACTTCTGGCTTATATATTTCTGCGATATCTTTCAAACATGTTGTGTACAAAGGCACACTTAAATATTTCCCGCTAGATTGCCCTTGTGCTGGACTATCGACTGCTAAAATGTTAAAGTTCGCTTTTTTTAAATGGACGACTAAATTTTTCCATCTAAAACTATTACTTTCCCAGCCATGTAATAACAATATTGTTTTTCCTGTTCCTTCCCAATGATATATTTGAATATTGTGTCCGTTGGTATCAATTTTAATACTGTCGGCAGATGCTAAAAAGTCTTCTTCATGAGGTTGTATCTTTCCTTTTCTTGGTGTACAAAATAAATCGAAAGCTTGTTTTACTGCACCTTTGGAATTGAAAACGCCTTGAAGCATTATTTTTTTCCCTATAAGGATAGGAATATATTTCTTTAAAAATTGCTTTATCAAAATATTGCGTCGAATTTATTTATAAAAAAGAATTATTATTAATCCCAGTCTAACCAAAAGTATTTGATTTTGGCTGCATCAGGAATTTGAGATTCTTCGATTACTGAAGTAGTATCGAATTGCAATTCGCTAGGTAGTTCTTTTTTGCTAATTACTACAAATGCATTAAGCTCATTAATTGTTATAATTACTGAGCCTAGTGTATTGGATATTTTAGAAACCTTATAATTCAATTTAATATCTTTAAAAGTACTACTTATACTTAGACCTTTTTCTGACTTATAACGGGGATCAATTATCCTAACGGACTTGATTGTAGCTATAGAATCGAATTGTTCCGAAGGTTCTAATATTAACAATGCTTTGCCCTGTTTGTCAAAAATCTCAATCTCGTTAGCATTGCCTATAAACTCATCGCCTGCAACATGATTTACTATGGAGTCATTCACATAAATGATCTTCAATTCTTTTACCTTAGTCTCTTTTTTCAACAATCCTATGCTTTGTGGAGTGATCGTAAAAGGATCTACTTTTTTTTCGCAACTTAGAGTTAAGAAAGCTGTAATAATTATAAAAAAAATACATCTCATAAATTCCTTATTTAAAATCGATACAATATTAATGTTTAGCTCTTAAATATCACAAAAAACAAAAGATATTTTTGTTATATCTTTTATCTATACAATTTAATTTTTTTAATATAAATATTATCTCCAATTTGTTTTTCAAAAATATTTTTACCTCCTTCAAAACAAGAGAGTTTTAGAATATAATCGCTTGAAGCTATTAAATTATCTTTTGTGAATTTTTGTAAACTCAACTTTATTACTTCTGGTTTTTTTGATTTAACTGTTTTTGATGTTCCACCTACAAGTTTACCTTTTTTAATAAGCTCAAGATAGATAGTTATCTCTTTTTTTGATTTGTATTCTACAAATATTTCACTACCACCTATATTTGTAGCATCAAGCCTTTCAATTATTGGATCAACGTATTTTACGTATACTTTTTTTTCCTGAGCTGTGGCTGAAAAAAAATTAAAAAAAACACTTAATAGTAAGGATACTGTTGCAATTTGTTTCATTGTTTGTTTGTTTGTTTGTTTCTTATATCCATTTCAAAATTTGTACCAAACTTTTTATTTTAAAAATATACCCTTATAAAAGGACTAATGGCAGAACTATAAATATTCCTATTTTCTTTGTACAAAATATCATAACGCAACCCCGTCGATATATTACTAACCCTATACCCAGCACCAACATATAAGGCAGGAAAATTAAAATTATTTGTGAATTTTTGTCCTACTATTTCAAAAGAACTGTTCACAAAGTTTTGCTCTAGTTCTGCCGATAATTGTAATGCTTGGGTTGGATTGTACAAAACTAATGAAGAAGCACCATAATTAAATTGCTGAGCATCATTTCGTTTGAAACTAGAATATCCAAAACTTACACTTATACCTGCTGCAACTTTGTCATTAAATTGATAAATTGCAGATGGGGCAAGCCCTACATTAGTGCTTATATTTGAAAATCCTAAGCTCATACCCCCACCATATCTTACTTTATTCCAAAAATTAGTTTCTACCTGTGCATCAACTTGAGAAAAAGCAGTATATTGAATTGTAATAAATATATAAACAAACAAAAACCTTTCAAAATTCATAAAAATTTCAATTTAATTTAAGAAATAAGCAATAAAAGCTTTTTATAAATATAAATAATTATAATGGTTATAAGGTTGTATGTTGTAATTTTGAAAGAAATTTTGGATAAAAACCTACACGGTATATAGATGGATAAATTTTCATTTTTAAACGCAGCCTCATCAGCTTATTTTGCTGAGTTATATGAGCAATATTTACAAAGTCCCGATAGTATTGAACCAAGTTGGAAAGCTTTTTTTCAAGGATTTGATTTCGGTTTAGAAAGTGCCGAAGATATTTCGTCTGAAATAAGCACTGCTACTGGAATAATCCCAGAAAACCTACAAAAAGAATTTCAAGTAATTCAATTAATAGATGGTTATCGTACTCGTGGACATTTATTTACGCTAACTAACCCTGTCCGTGCGCGTAGAAAATATACTCCAACATTGGCAATTGAATCTTTTGGTTTAAATCAGAACGATTTAAATACCGTTTTCAATGCAGGAGGAATTATTGGACTTGGTACTGTAAGCCTTCAGGCCATTATAGCTCATCTGGAAAAAATCTACTGCGCTTCTATTGGTATGGAGTATATGTATATCCGCAGTCCTGAAGAGCGACAATGGATACAGGATAAGCTCAATAAAAATGGAAACCACACTGATTTTTCTGCAAACGAAAAGAAAAATATTCTTAGAAAATTAAATGAAGCTGTTTCTTTTGAAAACTTTTTACATACCAAATATGTTGGTCAAAAACGTTTTTCTTTAGAAGGTGGAGAAGCTTTAATTCCCGCTTTAGATCATTTATTAGAAAAGGCATCTGAAAATGGTGTTAAAGAATTTGTGATGGGAATGGCTCACAGAGGGCGTTTAAGTACACTAACTAATATTTTTGGAAAAAGTGCTAAAGATATTTTTAGTGAATTTGATGGAAAAGATTATGCTGAGGATATTTTTGATGGAGATGTAAAGTATCATATGGGATGGACGGGAGTTCGTACCAGTAAAAATGGAAATAAAATAAATATGAATATTGCCCCTAACCCATCTCACCTAGAAACTGTAGGTGCTGTTGTAGAGGGTATTGCTCGTGCTAAACAAGATCGTGATTATGCAGATGACACTTCAGCTGTATTGCCTATTATCGTACATGGAGATGCAGCTATTGCAGGACAAGGTATTGCTTACGAGATTACACAAATGTCGAGATTAGATGGCTATAAAACTTCAGGAACAATACATATAGTAGTTAATAACCAAATTGGTTTTACAACCAATTACTTAGATGCACGCTCTTCCACTTATTGTACTGATGTTGCTAAAGTTACCTTATCGCCTGTACTCCACGTAAACGCAGACGATGCAGAAGCTGTAGTGCATGCAATAAATTTTGCTTTGGATTACCGCCTAGAATTTAATAGAGATGTATTTATTGACCTGTTAGGCTATCGAAAATACGGACACAATGAAGGTGATGAACCTCGCTTTACACAACCTAAATTATATAAAGCAATTGCTAAGCATAAAAATCCAAGAGATATTTATGCCGAAAAATTAATTTCACAAGGAGTTATTGATAGTAATTTTGTACCGCAATTAGAAAAAGAATACAAAGGAGCGCTTGAGGAAAAATTAGAAGATTCTCGTGAAGAAGATTTAACCGTTATCACTCCATTTATGGAAGGTGCTTGGGAAGATTACACAAGGGTTGATGAAAAGCGAATGATGGAAACTATTGATACCACTTTTGATATCGATAAACTTACTGAAATTGCTAAAGTAGTTACTAAATTACCTGGTGATAAAAAATTCCTACGTAAAATAGAACGTTTGATTCAGGCACGTCAAAAAATGTATTTTGAAGATAATAAGTTGGATTGGGCTATGGGGGAAATTCTTGCCTATGGCTCCTTACTTAAAGAAGGCTTTGATGTACGTTTGAGCGGTCAAGATGTAGAACGGGGTACTTTTTCACACCGCCATGCTGTGGTTAAAGTTGAAGATAGCGAAGAAGAAGTTGTATTGCTAAACGATCTAAATGGAGAACAAGGTCATTATTACGTTTATAATTCCTTACTATCAGAATATGCTGTAGTTGGTTTTGATTATGGATATGCCATGGCTAGTCCAAAAACATTAACTATCTGGGAGGCACAATTTGGAGATTTCAGCAACGGAGCACAAATTATGATAGACCAATACATATCTGCTGCTGAGGATAAATGGAAGATGCAAAACGGTTTGGTAATGTTATTGCCTCATGGTTACGAAGGTCAAGGTGCAGAGCACTCTTCTGCTCGTATGGAGCGCTATTTACAATTATGTGCAAAGGATAACATGTTTGTTGCCGATGTAACAACACCTGCAAATTTGTTTCACTTATTACGCAGACAATTAAAAGCAGAATACCGCAAACCCTTAATTGTATTTACTCCTAAAAGTTTGCTACGTAATTCCAGAGTTGTTTCGACTAAAGAAGAAATGGCTACAGGAAGCTTTCAAATGTTAATTGATGATCCTTCTGCAAAAGCGGAAACTACTAAAACATTGGTTTTTTGTACGGGTAAATTTTATTACGATTTACTTGAAGAAAAGGAAAAATTAGAGCGTAATGATGTAGCCTTAGTTAGAATTGAGCAATTATTCCCTTTACCCGCAGATCATATGACTTCAATTATTGAAAAATATAATGCAGATGATGTTGTTTGGGCACAAGAAGAACCTAGAAATATGGGAGCTATGGCGCATATATTAATGCATCACGATAACGCTTATAGTTTTAGATATGCATCACGTCGTCCTTATGGCGCACCTGCTGCTGGTAGTTCTACTAGATCAAAACGTCGTCATCAACAAGTAATTGACTACGTTTTTAATAAGACAAAAGATAATCAAAGAAAATAAATCATAAAAACAAGACCTTTAATAAGGAAAAATATAAAGTACTATGTTAGAAATGAAAGTTCCCTCTCCGGGAGAATCGATAACTGAGGTTGAAATAGCAGAATGGTTAGTTCAAGACGGTGACTACGTAGATAAAGATCAAGCTATAGCAGAAGTAGATAGCGATAAAGCAACTTTAGAATTACCTGCAGAAGCTAGTGGAATTATCACTTTAAAAGCAGAAGAAGGTGATGCTGTTGCTGTTGGTCAAGTGGTTTGTTTAATTGATACCGATGCAGCAAAACCTGAGAGTGATGCTACTAAAGCACCAAAAACTGAGGCTCCAAAAGCGGAAGCTAAACCAACGCCTGCTCCCACTCCTGTTAAAGCAGAAACGTATGCTACTGGAACAGCATCTCCTGCTGCTAAAAAAGTATTGGCTGAAAAAGGAATTACACCTGCCAGCGTAAATGGCACTGGAAAAGACGGACGTATTACTAAGGCGGATGCTGTTAATGCCGTACCTTCCATGGGCGTACCTACTTCTGGCGGAAGTCGTGGTACAGAACGTAAAAAACTTTCGATGCTGCGTCGCAAAGTAGCTGAACGTTTAGTTACTGTTAAGAATGAAACCGCTATGTTAACTACGTTTAACGAAGTAAACATGCAACCTATTTTTAATTTACGTGCGGCACATAAAGAAAATTTTAAAGCAAAGCATGGAGTAAACTTGGGCTTTATGTCCTTTTTTACACTAGCTTGTGTACGTGCTTTAAAAATGTATCCTGCTGTTAATGCAATGATGGATGGCGATTTTATGATTACTAATGATTTTCAAGATATTAGTATTGCGGTTTCAGGACCTAAAGGGTTAATGGTTCCTGTGATTCGCAATGCAGAAAACCTTTCTTTTAGAGGTGTAGAATCCGAAGTAAAACGTTTGGCTATCCGTGCGCGTGACGGACAAATTACTGTGGATGAAATGACTGGTGGTACTTTTACAATTACTAATGGTGGTGTTTTTGGATCGATGTTATCGACTCCAATTATCAATCCTCCACAATCCGCTATTTTAGGAATGCACAACATTGTAGAGCGCCCAATGGCTGTTAATGGCGAAGTAGCTATCCAACCGATTATGTATGTTGCTCTTTCTTACGATCACCGTATTATTGATGGTAAAGAATCTGTAGGGTTTTTAGTCGCTGTTAAAGATGCTTTAGAAAATCCAGAAGAATTATTAATGGATAGTAACCTAAAGAAGGCTTTAGAGTTGTAATTCTAATTTTATAAAACTATAAAAAAACCTATGAAGTGTACCACTTCATAGGTTTTTTTATAAAACGAAAAATTAATAGCACTTACTTTAAAAATATACAAGCTGATTTTAAAATTTTTCTCAATAGCCCTGTAAATATTATGACTGAATGCTATTCCAATTTCACTTTTATAAGTGTATTTAATGCACTAATATTAAAACCTTAACTGTAATTAATTAGATCTAAAGAGATCTTTCGGTTTCCAATAACTATCTCCCAAATCATTTTTATTTATTGTAAATTTTTATTTATTATCCTATACAACAAGTAAATAATTTTTCCCCGTTAGTTTTACCGTTCCACTAAATTTAAATTAATCATTTGAATACTAAGTAAAGTTGTTTCTTTTGAAGTTCAAAAAACCATAACTGAACCTGTAGTAGTCGTATGTTAACTAAAAAGAAAAGAATTACTTAAGCTCTCAATACAAGTTTATTTTTGAATGAACTCTAACTTGATTGAGCAAATAGTGTGGATAAAAAAGAGTAAAAGTAACATTATGACTATTCTTAAATTCATCTTTTAATTATCCAAACTATCTTTACAACGGTTGCCATTGTTCAACCTAATTTTTTATGTCGTACTGCCTCCTAAAATTCTAATTGGGAGTGTTTTATAAACCTTGTCTGTTTTTACCTAAGGATTTACGTCCTGTAATAAAATTAAAATGCTCTAACAATGGTGCTAATTTTTAATTTAAATAGTATCAAATTCAAGGTTCAATGACCTTGTAATTACTAAATTTTTAGTGAATTTAGATTTTTTAAACCCTCTATTTTTTAAATATTTTGCAATTAATTATACACAATCTATCAAGAAATTTCATTTCTTAATCAAATTCAATCAATTCTATTTGTACTTGATTCTGAATTTTTAGTGAATTTAGATTTTTAACCGAAAGGGTTGTAAGCGTTTCTAATTTTCTTTAATTATTTCAGCCTGCATTCAACTTATAAATACAACATTTTCCCGACCACCAAAACTAATATAAAGTTTTTATGGATAGTAATAAAGTATTGCTCCGAGTAACGGCATATTGTAATAGTTTTATGTAGTTTCTATTTTTGACATTTTTAAAATACGAAATTATGATGTCCTTAGAAAGCACTAATATTTACGAGTTGTATTTACCTGCGACC
>Ga0209595_100097_pt1 | contig 29720 bp, 23 predicted proteins | sample Porto_4metaG_FD_187427 | JGI IMG/M metagenome (GOLD analysis project Ga0209595, IMG submission 187427) | Marine algal microbial communities from Porto, Portugal - Porto_4 metaG (SPAdes) (version 2) | ecosystem: Host-associated > Algae > Red algae > Unclassified | place: Portugal: Porto... | reverse complement strand
TGGTATGCGACGTTCATTTTTGACAATAATGATTCTATCAAGCGGGTTTCTTCTGCGTTTTTCGGGAAGATTTCAATGGTCTTTTCGTTATTCAATTGCGTGGAAATCTCTTTTAAGCGGTCATTGACGCGCTCTACATTTTTTTTCCATTCTTGCTGGGCATTTGTTTGTTCTTCTTCTGTCAGGTCATCAAAATGCTTTGAAAAACCAGCCCAAAAAGTCGCTTTTTCTTCATCAGATCTCAAGGTTGAAAATTGGTCGATTTGTTTGGAAAGAAAACTATTGGTTGTCATCATTATCTATTTTATTGAGCTGTTTACGAATTTCGTTATAACGGTCAAGCATGTCGTCCATCTACTGTTCCAATTCCGGTTCTTTACCTTTCCACACTGTTACTCGTGATTTGTTGTGAAATTCAATGAGTATCGTTAAGTACATTAACTCCTCTTGAAGTTGTTGTTTTTCGTTTTCAGGCATTTCATGATTTTTAGTTGGTCGAACATAAAAGTTCCTTAACAAAGTTACACATTTTCCGGTAAAAAATCTTGTCATTTAAAATGGCAGAAAGCCCGTTTCTTCAAAGCTATACATCAAATTTGAAAATATAAGTTATATTGGTTATTTTTCAAAATATTTATCTCCATAATCCCGGCTGGTAAGGAGGGGGGCACGCCCAAACTATTATTCACTTCACGGAATTTGTCAAAGAAACAAAAATTAAAATATGCTCTAAAAACTATTTGAGTGTGTAAAACATTAGGGGCAATTATATATAAAAGGTGCAGCGCACCGTCCCCGTTTGTAGCAAGAAAGCTCCTCCCAAACTCATAAGGTGCGTTAGCACCGACTCCGTTTATACGCACTAACGGGGTCGGTACTAACGTACCTCTAATGCCACGAACTTATGATACATTCAAACAAATTAAAGTTCCTCTAATATTTTACACACTCAAACTATTTAGTTTGAGTGCAAACTATTTTAGTAGAAAATCTATTGTAGTATAGCATGGTTTTTGTTTGGTAAAATAATCTTTTTTAAAATCTGTTTTACCTCAAATCCACTAAGTAAAAGAAAATAAATAACTTGCCCCATTATGCTTGTTCTTTTCCTTTCTAAAAAACACAAAAAATAGTTCCGTAGCTATGGCTATGCAACGATTTTTTGAATTCTTTAGAAGGTTCTGCTGAAATAAGGATATTTTTAAATAATTTTATAATAAAAAATATTTATAAATAATTCATTTTTAATAATAAATAAATTACAAAATAATTTTAATTAATTAAAAAATGGCTATATTTCAGTGTGACCTCAGAAGAAAAAATTACGGCGCATTATGGAACAATTTATTTAATTTCTTTCACTAAGAGCCATTGAAAGGTAAATGTTCATTTGGATGTACAAAATTCGCGTTTTGTATTATTCATTCCGGTAACTATTGGGACAGCATTTACTCATTCAAAATTATTAAAATGAATATAAAACAACTCATATTACTCCCCTTATTATTCGTAGTGACTTTGGTTTCCGCTCAAGATAAACACGCTATTAGCGGTTACGTCAAAGACGTCGAGAGTGGCGAAACATTGATTGGCGTAACTGTCATGGAAAAAAATCTCCAAGAAGGTACGACGACAAATGCCTACGGATTTTATTCGCTCACCTTGCCTGCGGGCGAAGTGGAGTTGACGTATTCTTATCTCGGATTCGATGATACCGTCGAAAAAACGACACTCGGCAGCGACCTCACTCTCAATATCGACTTAGGTACGAATGCTGAACAACTCACAGAAGTCGTCGTCAAAGCCAATTCTGCACGAGAGCAAGTCCGCTCTACACAAATGAGCGTCGATAGAATCAGCATGAAAGAGGCAAAAGCATTGCCTGCGCTATTTGGCGAGGTCGATATTATCAAGACTTTGCAACTCAAACCCGGCGTCAGTGGCGGCGGTGAAGGGACTTCGGGCTTGATAGTTCGCGGTGGCGGACCTGACCAAAATCTCATTGTACTCGATGAGGCGATTGTTTATAATCCTTCTCACTTATTTGGGTTTTTTAGCACATTTAACTCGGATGCTGTCAAGGATGTACAACTTTTTAAAGGTGGTTTTCCAGCACAGTACGGCGGTAGACTTTCTTCTGTGATTGATGTAAAGTTGCGCGAAGGTAATCGCAATAAATTTGCTGCAACGGGTGGTATTGGTTTGATTTCTTCGCGCCTGACGCTCGAAGGTCCGACGGTGAAAGGTAAAGGTTCGTTTATCGTTTCCGGACGACGAACTTATGCCGATATTTTCACTCGCGCTATCAATCGCTCCAATGCAGATGATCCTGATGCAGACCTAATTCCCGATTATTTTTTCTATGATTTAAATGCTAAATTGAATTATGATTTGGGCGAAAAAGACCGTATATTTTTAAGTGGATATTTTGGGCGCGATGCTTTTTTATTCGAGGATGATAACTTTAATTTTAAATTTGATTGGGGAAATATAACGACTACCGCACGTTGGAATCACATCTATAACCCGCGTTTGTTTTCCAATATGACCTTTACATTCTCGGATTATGATTATCTGATTAGTAATTCGTTTGATGCGTTTAATTTTGAAATAGGGTCGGGTATCAGGGATTATAATACTAAAATGGACTTTTACTACGAGCCGAATAACAAAAATAGTATCAAATTTGGTGCAGATTGGACTTTCCACGAGTTTAATGTCGGACGCCTGCAACTCGAACGGGAAGGCGAAGAAACACCTATTTTTGACTCCAGTAGCGATTTTACGGGTTGGGAAGCCAATGCTTATATATCAGATGATTTTGAAGTGAACAAGAAACTGAAATTGAATTTTGGCTTGCGCTTTTCTTCTTTTTATAGCGATAAGTTTTATTATGGTTTTGAACCGAGATTTTCAGCGCGTTATATTGCCAGTCCGAATTTATCTGTAAAAGCAAGTTACACACGGATGTATCAGTATATTCACTTGGTATCGAGTTCGGGAGCTTCCTTGCCGACAGATATTTGGTATCCTTCGAATGAAGTGGTACAACCTCAACTTTCTGACCAAGTGGCATTGGGTGCTTCATGGGCGATTGGTGATAATTTCTTATTAACCAATGAGTTGTATTATAAATGGCAACAGCGACAGGTAGATTTTAAAGACGGTGCAGAACTTTTTATCAATCCAAACCTCAATGATGAATTTGTTTTTGGACGCGGATATAGTTATGGTAACGAGATTTATTTGGAGAAAAAGAATGGCAAATTTACCGGATGGATCGGCTATACGTTGTCATGGACATGGCGCGAGTTTGACGATATTAATGAGGGCAATCGCTTTCCTGCAGCCTATGACCGCAGACATGATGCCTCGCTTGTTTTGCTGTATGAATTGAATCGGAAATTTACTCTCACAGGTGCCTGGGTCTATAATACGGGGCGCGCGACCTCGCTACCCGAAGCACGATTTTTCTTACAAAACATCCCCGGTCAATCGAATAGCGGTATCGGTACAATCTTTCAGGAGCGCAATAGTTTTCGCATGAATCCCTATCATCGCCTTGATTTGGGAATTGTAATGAAAATGTTTCTCAATAAACCCAATTTTGAAGCTGATTTGACGTTAAATACTTATAACACTTACGACCGCCGAAATCCCTATTTTATTTACTTTGAAGTCGAAACGGACGACAATAATATTCCAACGAGCATCGCAGGTAAGCAGGTGTCTTTATTCCCGATTTTGCCTTCGTTGACCTTCAATTTCAAGTTTTAATTGGGGGAAAGTCAATGGTCGATAGTCCATAGGTGAACGTGATGTAAAACCTCGCTTCCAACTATGGACTATCGACTGTTAGCTAAAAATTAAAAAATAGACTTTATTCTAAAATAGTTAAGGGCAAACGTACAAAAATGTTTTGCTCCTATGGAGCAATGATAATAAGTTTTTTACCTAAGTGTTACCAATATTTTGCCTCTAACGAGGCATCAAATACGTTCAAAATGTTCCATTAGGAAAAAAATGTCGGTAGAAAAGCATCAAAAATGCGTTTCAAGTGCCTTTAGGTACTCAATATTTCGAGCAATAAACTTTCATGCGTTTGCCCTTAAAATAGTTTGGATGAAAGAGGAAATAAAGATTTTTTCACTAATTCTACATTAAGACTCTTGATTTACTGACCTTCAGAGAGTTATATCAGTGCGATTTAAATGTTGTTTTTTAATAATAAGACGACTACAAAAACTAACCAATTCGTACAGTTTGTATTTTAAATTTAAATTATTTGAATGTATTTATTTTTCATTTAAATGAAGTCAATTAAAACACACATAAATAACTGATAATCAAGTTCTTTTAGAGTCTTAATGTAGAACTAAGTACACCGTCCAAAAAGTAAAGCTAATCGCTTTGCCACAGAGTGGGAACTCGAAGCGCGACAACGCGATAATGTATATGCGGTTTATCTCGCCCAATATCAAAAACTTGCAAAAATCGCCCATCTCGAAAAAAGTGATAAAGACGCTTATCGTACCCAACGTAAGGCGATACTTGTCGAAACCGAAGATAAATTACCGCTTTCGCTTGATAAATACCAACGTCGTGATTACGCAAAAATGAAATCAGGAAAGAAGAAAAAACATAGAAAGAGAAAGCGGAGGGGAAGGGGATAGCAATTGGTTAATTAGTTGATTGGGTAATGGGTAATTAGTTGATTGGATAATTAGTTGATTATGCCTTCACCAATCACCTAATCAACTAATTAACCAATCAAAAACGAGGGCAAACTGCCCGATTACCCATTTTTCGCTTGCGTTTCATTCTTTTTGGACGGCTGCGTTTGAAGCTGATTTTTTTGCGTTTTTTGCGTTTTGTGCGCTTTCGGGAACTGACTTTTCGTGTAGATGAGCTGCTACTACTGCCCGGCGAAGTGACCTTCCGAGAGGATGAAGAATTTTCTACTTTTTCAATTTCTGGTGGTGCTGTTTCTGTGACTTCTTCAACTACCGGTTCTTCGACTTTCTCTATCGTGTTGTCGGGCATCACCATGATTATTTCGCCGATTTTTACATCTCCAAAGTTCTTTTCTAAATACTCAATATCGTCATAAGTTTCATCTTTTCCCTTGATGACGGTTTCCTTGACTCCTTCATGCTGTGCATAGACAAAACTTACACACAATATCATAACTCCCACCAGTAATAACTTCCTCATAAGTTTTGTTTTTTTTGTTAGGGAAGAGGAAGAAAATAATCTACCCCAAATGAAGCCGTTATTTTTTTTATATGTTTGGCTAAATTTGACGCGCATAGCTGGGCTACGCAAGGAAAATTTAGTGAAACATATAAGAAAAAGAACAATTCAGACGGGTAGATTATTTTTTTCGTCTTCCCTTAGATTAATAAATGAGTAGATGTCGAAAATATAAAGTAATCGTTGTAAAGTATAGGACGTAAAACAGACATATTTTGTCACGATATTTTCTGACAAAAAAATATTTCGCCTTCTGGTCTACTTTATTTAATTCCTGATACTTACGCTAATATTATACCAATAAAGCGAAAAAATGTTGCGTAAAACGCATTTTCTAACAACAGGCTTTAATAAATTAATATTCTAACTAATATGATTTCAATCAAAAATGAGCAGATATATAAATCCATCACTTTCAGTGAAGTACTCGCTGCTATGGAAAATGCTATACTCGCCAATGACACCGGACAAATATACACGCCACAAAGAATGCATATTAATGTGAAACAAAATACTTTTTTGACAATGCCTTGTTTTGGGGAAAAATATTTTAGCACCAAGTTGGTTTCTGTTTTTCCTGACAATGCTGATAAAGGCATTCCGCTTATCTTTGGGACGGTGATCTTGAACGATGGGGACACCGGAAAACCTCTCGCTATACTCGACGGGAAAGCTATAACTGCCTTGCGCACAGGGGCTATCGGCGGTTTGAGTGTCAAATACTTAGTACCAGAAAATATAGAAAACATTGGTGTAATAGGTACGGGCGTTCAGGGACTGCATCAGGCGCTGTTTGCGTGTACGGTGCGAAAGAATATCAAAAATATCTGGCTCGTCAATCGTTCGGCAGAACGACTCGCATGGTTTGAGCAGAAATTTAAGGCGTATTTTCCGAATATTAATTTACACAAAACAAAAAACACTCGCGAACTACTCCAAAAATCTCAACTCATTATTACTGCCACCACCTCCCCTACTCCACTGCTTCCCAATGACGCTAATTTGCTGAAAGGCAAACATTTTCTCGCTGTAGGTTCGTACAAACCCGATATGCGCGAACTGCCGGAAGCCTTGTTTTCATTGGTAGATAAGGTGTATGTAGATACTTTTCATGCCATCGAAGAATCAGGTGATTTGGCATTTCCTATGGAAAAAGGATTATTGAAACGAACACAAATCGACACGCTCGCACAACACATTCGCCAACAAACACAACCTACAAATAACAGCCAAACCACCTTGTTTAAATCAGTTGGTTTGGCTGCATTTGATTTGTTTGCTGCGGCATTGGTGTATGAAAGACGAGTTGAGGTGTTGAGGTGTTGAGGTGTATTTTTTTCGCTGCGCGAAAAACCGCGTGAGTACATGAGTACCTCAATTCAACAGCTCGTCAACTCGTCAATATTTCAGCACCTTTTTAGTCATTATTTCATTGCCGGATTGTAGGGTGAGAAAATATGTACCGCTTGGTAAATAACTGACATTCAGCGATGTATTCCAATTGCCGCTAATACTTTCTTCTTTTTCTATTAAAATTTGACCGTGTACATTTTGCAATTTTATCTGCATATCTACTTTTTCATTCGTTGTTAAATTTATGGTTAAAATATCATTGGTAGGTATCGGTGAAATTTGTATTTCGTCGATGGCTGCAATATTTTCTGTGTTGGTGTAGATATAATTGAAAGACGCCGAACACGCAGAACATGTAGCAGTAGTGAAAGCGTAATCCGTACAAACCATATAAACTCCGCTTTCAGTTGGCTGCACACACCACTGTTGAGCACCGCAAGATTCCAATGCCACAATTTCACCATCCAAATACCAAGTAAATTGGCTATCGGGATAATTGGCAGCACTTTCCACCTCAAGATTTTCATCTGCCGTCATGAAGATAAGCGGAGTTGGCACCGAAACAGTATTTATATCAAATTCCACTACTTCCAAACAATCATTTGCATCTGTCACTGTGACGCTATATGTACCTTCTGCAAGGTCTGTAATTTCGCCTGCGGTTGCTGCATTCGACCACATAATATCAACGGGAAAAACTGCGTTATTTAGTCCAACACTTGCCGAACCTAAAGTCCCGCTACCGTCGCAAATATCCATTTCATTAACGGCAAGTTTAAAGGCGCTACAATTGTCTCCGATACGATAAATTTCCCCTTCGCCAATCGCCGCTACATATAATTCACCGTTATTATCTTCTCCAAATGTCGAAAATTCTTCATCGACAAAATTGCCTAAATCTTCATTAATCCAGCCGCCCGTACCATCTGACGACAAGCTCCAAAAACGTCCCGAACAATAGTCGGCATAGATATACTTTCCATACAAATCCAGCTGTGTAGTACCGCGATACACGAAGCCGCCCGTCACAGAACAACCTGTCGAAAAGCCATTTTGATAAACATGAATTGGAGCTACAAATGTGCTTTCATCAGGGCAGCCACTTGTATTAAAAGGCTCATCTCCTTCATAACATCGCCAGCCGTAATTTTCGCCACCTGAACTTGCAGCAGCTTGAAAATCAATCTCTTCCAGTTCGTCTTGTCCGACATCTGCTATCCACATATCGCCTGTTTCGCTATCAAAACTAAATCGCCAGGGATTGCGTAATCCCAATGCCCAAATCTCGTCTATCGTCGTCGCATCACCAACAAAAGGATTGTCTGCCGGAATACCATAATTGAGGTTTGGCATCGGATTATCGACATCAATCCGAATCATTTTACCCAGCGCAGTTTGTGGATTTTGCGAATTATTCCACTGGTCGCCGCCACCGCCGCCATCTCCTAATCCGAAGTATAAATAGCCGTCCGGACCGAAGTTTAAATCACCTGCATTATGGTTATTTGCCGGTTGTTCGATGGCGAATAGAATGAGCTCTGAGTCGGGGTCTGCCACATTTGGAGTATCGCCTAAGCTAAACCGAGAAATGTGTGTAGTGCCATCAAGTCCAGTGTAATTTACGTAGAAATAGCCATTATTTTCATAATCAGGATGAAAAACTAAACCCAATAAACCGCGCTCACCTGCCGCCGAATTTACACGACTATCAATATCTAAAAATGGCGTCGTGAGTACGACTCCATTCGAACTAACTATCTTAATAACACCGCCTTTTTCTGTGACAAACAGGCGATTATCTCCTGCATTTGAGATGTCAACGGGCTTGTCGAAGCCCGAAGCATAAGGTACTAATTCGATGGATTGGGCATTGATAGCGAAGCAGATAGCAACGAAACTAAGCGTAAAAAAAAGGTGTTGAACGGTAGTTTTCATAATGTTGATGTGTTGATGTGTTGAGCTGTTGAGGTGCTATCAGTCTAAGGTTAGACAAGATAACAGGCATTTTGAAAATGCCTGTTATCTCTTAGTGCTGAAAACCAAGACTTTTTATAAACAACTGATTATCAAAGTGTCCAACGTTAGACGGGTAGCCTGTTGACGTGTTGATGAATTCATTTTTTGCAAAGCAAAAAATATGGACACGTCAATTCGTCAACCCGTCAGTACATCAACACGTCAACTCGTCAACCCTTCACCCCGTCAACACATTCTTAATGTACAATTAATTTTTTGTAGAAATAATAGTCATTAAATTGACCATTGATGATGTACATGCCTCTTGGAAGTTCGTTTACGGGAATTTCGAAGCGGTTTTGTCCGGCATCAAATTGGTTTTGCCAAACTTGCTTTCCGCTCATGTCTACGATATTAATTGCGACTGCCGAATTGGGAATATCACCGAAATCAACGATAAGGCTCTCTCCGCTACGTACCGGATTTGGGTAAATATTTGGTGTCACATAATTCCTATCCAATTTAACTTGTAGAATTTCGGAATAAGTTACACTGCCATCGAAATCCACTTGTCGAAGACGGTAATAGATTTCACCAAATGCAGGCTCTTCATCTATAAACTCGTAATTTTGCGAAGTACTGCTATTTCCTGCTGCGCTTACTTTTCCGATAGTCGAAAAACTCACTCCTTCAAGGCTACGTTGTACATCGAAATAATCGCTATCAATTTCGGTAGCCGTGAGCCATTTTAGTGCAACTTCTTTATTATCAATATTTTCTGCGGTAAAAGAAACTAAATCTATCGGCAAAGCAGTCGGGTCTACGACTCTATAAATTCTACCATCTGAAAGCCCTGCAACGTACAGTTCCTTTTTTATATCTTCTCCAAATGAACTGTAATTGTAAGATATAAATTCTCCAAGTGGCTTATTGAGCCAGTTGATTCCGGCAGCCTGTTCTATCGACCAAAATCTACCTGTGCAGTAATCTGCATAAATATAAAGTCCTTGCAAGTCCGGATAGTCATTGCCTCTATATACGTATCCGCCTGTCACAGAACAGCCCGATGTCGTGCTATTATTAGCATAAACATGAATAGGATAAGTATAACTTGCGACATCGCCTGAACAGCCCGAAGGGTTGAACGGGTCGAGCCCTTCGTAACATCTCCAGCCGTAATTTTCGCCGCCTACACTTGCCGCAGGTTGAAAGTTGATTTCCTCCCATTCATCTTGCCCTACATCAGATATCCACATGTCACCTGTTTTTGCATCAAAACTGAATCTCCATGGGTTGCGCAAGCCCAAAGCCCAGATTTCATCTAAGCCCATCTGCCCGGGTTGTGCGAATGGATTGTCGGGTGGAATACCGTATAATACACCACTATCTATATCAATACGAAGCATTTTTCCAAGTGGATTAGTCATATTTTGAGCACGATTTCCGGGGTCGCCACCGCTACCGCCGTCGCCAAGCGCAATGTATAAATAGCCATCTGGTCCAAAATTCAAATCACCACCATTGTGGTTACTATATGGTTGAGAAACGGTATATATAATAAAACGACTATTAGGGTTTGCGATATTCGGATTGCTGCTGCTCACAGTGTAACGCGCAATGTAAGTATCTCCGTTCGGATTGGTATAATTGACATAAAAAAAGCCGTTATTAGCGTAATCGGGATGAAACGCCAAACCCAGCAAGCCTTGTTCCTGCCCCGAAGAGCGCACATCGTCCGTAATATCCAGAAAAGGTTCGGTCAGTACCGTTCCGTCTTCTTCTACGATGCGTATCGTGCCTTCTTGCTCTACGATAAATAGGCGTTCGTCGCCTGCATTGGCAATGTCAACGGGTTGTCGTAAACCCACAGCGTGGGTAATGAGGTCTATTTGTTGAGCATTTACGGTGCTTAACATTAAAAATAATACTACAATAGTAAGTAAATTCTGCTTCATAATACAATGGTTTGAAAATTATGGTTATTGTTTGGTTGTAAATATAGTAAATTCTATTGATAATTAGGGATGAAAAGATAATAAACGTTGCACCTTCACGCCGTTATTTTTTCTTTAGACGAACCAAATTTGACGCGAATAACGGGTTATTTAAGGAGAATTTGGTGAAGTATAAAGAAAAAAGAACAAGTCGAGAATATACATTTATTTTGTTCCTGATACTAATAGGGATTTATGCGTTTTCCCTAAGTGAAAGAAATTAAATAAGATGTCCCATAATACGAAGTATTTTTTTTGTCTAAGGATTTTTTGAAAGCCGCACATAGCCTTAGCTACAGCCTGTCCCGAACTCCGATTCGGGATAAGGATTTCAAAGGATTCTTAGACGGAAAAAAGACGAGTATAATGGCACATGTTATTTAATTTCTTTCCCTAAGACTTTTTTCCTTCATCACATCAAAATAAAATGATTTAAAGTACCTTTGCACCGATGCAACTACTTCACGATATTTTTGTTTTACTAAAAAAAGAGGCTATACTCGAATGGCGGCAAAAATACGCTATTGGCGGTATTTTGCTTTATGTCATTTCGACGGTTTTTGTGGTGTACATTGCCTTCGTGCGAGTAGATGCGAAGACGTGGAATGTTTTGTTTTGGATTATCATATTATTTGCCTCTGTCAATGCGGTTATGAAAAGTTTTGTGCAAGAAAACAGCCGTAGACAACTCTATTTTTACACCCTCGCGCATCCTACGGCAATTATTTTATCCAAAATACTTTATAACACCTTACTATTAGGGCTTATCAGCTGCCTAACTTTTGTAGCCATGTCTTTTTTTACGGAAAATATGGTCAAAGACGCCGGGCTATTCGCGCTGATTTTATTTTTAGGAAGTGTTGGTTTTTCGATTGCTTTTACTTTTATCGCGGCTATCGCTGCCAAAGCCAATAATAGCGCAACACTCATGGCAATCATGGGTTTCCCCGTTGTGATCCCTATACTTTTGACGCTCGTAAAACTCTCTGCCAATGCCCTACAACTCATTACTGACAGCGGATATTGGCGAGACATCAGCATTTTGCTGGCTATTGATGTGATTTTATTGACGCTTGTTATTATACTTTTCCCTTATTTGTGGAGGGATTAGTTTATTTGGTTTATAGAGTTTATTTGGTTTATAGAGTTTATTCAGTTTATAGAGTTTATAGAGTTTATAGAGTTTATTCAGTTTATAGAGTTTATAGAGTTTATAGAGTTTATTCAGTTTATAGAGTTTATAGAGTTTATAGAGTTTATTCAGTTTATAGAGTTTATAGAGTTTATAGAGTTTATAAAGCGTACTTATTATGGAGGAAAATAATGATAACAAAGGTAATTTTACGGATTTGGAAGTATGGAAAAAAGCACGGAAATTTAGAAATGTGATGTATGAGTTGCATAAAAGTTTCCCTAAAGATGAAAAATATAAACTTTCTGACCAATTAATCAGAGCATCACGTTCTATTACAGCAAATATAGCAGAAGGGCATGGACGCTATCACTATCAAGAAAATATCCAATTTTGCAGAATTGCAAGAGGTTCTTTATCAGAATGTTTAGACCATCTCATCTGTGCTTTTGATTGCAACCTTATCACAGAAGAAAACCTCCTCGAATACAAAAAACAAATAGACGAAATTAACCGAATCCTAAACGGATATATCGGATTTCTGAAACGGAAGAAGGGAGAATGGGTTTATTAAGTTTATTGGGTTTATTGGGTTTATTAAGTTCATAGAGTTTATTAAGTTTACTAAGTTCATAGCACGTGTGGCATTGACTTAGCACTTTATAAAACTATAAACCTTATAAACTCCATAAACCCTATAAACTAAGTAAACCAAATAACAAAAACTATGTGGTGGAAAATTTTGGGCGTAGCCCTCATGCTTTATACAATCGTTGCGGGACTACTTATCCCCCTTTCGCCGGCGACTGCCTACATTGAAGGCAGCAAAGCCAATAGCGGAACACGCTTGGAAATGACCGTTCATGGCTACAACACGCACTATACCGAAGCGGCGGAAGTCAAGGCATGGCTCAAGCGCGACTCTATGTATGCCCTATGTGCCAGCGAGGTCAAACCAACGAACGACAACCAACTCGTAGTGGTTTTCGATTTGCCAAATCGCTTATCGTACTTTGATGGGGTGACTGATTTTTCATTGGTCGTAGATAGTGGTGCGAAAGATGGCTACTCTGTGCTGCCTTCGGCCGCAAGTATCACTCAATTGCCCACTCGTGCAAATGTAGCCGAAACCTGCGCCATCACTTCGCTCAACCAACGTACAGGCATGACCTTTCCCTTCCGAAACATCTTGGAAGAATCCATTCGTAGCCTATATTTTCATGTACCTTTGTGGTTTGCGATGATGTTGTTGATGCTTATTTCGGTGGTGTATAGCATCCGCTATTTGGGTTCTAACAACCTCTTATTCAGCACAAAATCAGCGGCGTATGCCCGTGTAGGCGTCCTTTTTGGTATACTCGGACTCATCACGGGTGCGATATGGGCAAAGCACACTTGGGGGGCGTATTGGAGTTGGGATGTCAAACAAAATACGGCTGCCGTAGCCGTCCTTATATATATGGCGTACTTCGTGGTGCGCGATTCATTTGATGACCTCGACAAACAAGCCCGGATTTCTTCCGTATACAATATTTTCGCTTTTGCTACACTCATTCCACTGCTTTTTGTCATTCCTCGCCTTGCAGACAGCCTGCACCCCGGCAACGGCGGCAATCCCGGACTCGGCAGCAATGACCTCGACAGCACCATGCGAATGGTTTTCTATCCCGGCGTCATCGCCATGATGCTGATTGGAGCTTGGATATCCAACCTCCTGTGGCGCATCAATTGGCTATCAATTAATGATTAATGATTAATAGATAATTCGCTTTCAGCGAATTACCTATTGAGTTTGAAGTTGAGTTTGAGGTTGAGGTTGAAGTTGAGTTGAAGTTGAGGTTGAAGTTGAAGTTGAAGTTGAAGTTGAGGTTGAGGTTGAGGTTGAAATTGAAGTTGAGGTTGAAATTGAAGTTGAAGTTGAAGTTGAGGTTGAAGTTGAAGTTGAAGTTGAAGTTGAGGTTGAAGTTGAAGTTGAGGTTGAGGTTGAAGTTGAGGTTGAAGTTGAAGTTGAGGTTGAAGTTGAAGTTGAGGTTGAAATTGAAGTTGAGGTTGAAATTGAAGTTGAAGTTGAAGTTGAGGTTGAAGTTGAAGTTGAAGTTGAAGTTGAAGTTGAGGTTGAAGTTGAAGTTGAAGTTGAAGTTGAAGTTGAGGTTGAAGTTGAAGTTGAGGTTGAGGTTGAAGTTGAGGTTGAAGTTGAAGTTGAGGTTGAAGTTGAAGTTGAGGTTGAAGTTGAAGTTGAGGTTGAAGTTGAAGTTGAGGTTGAAGTTGAAGTTGAGGTTGAGGTTGAAGTTGAAGTTGAGGTTGAGGTTGAAGTTGAAGTTGAGGTTGAAGTTGATTTGGGCGTATCCCCCTCCTAATGTCGGGGGTCGGGCTATCCGGCACTCTCTCCACTCTCGCTATCGCTCCGTTACGTTCAAACAACACCTACTATCCCTTACGCGAGAAACGAGTAATCGCTGGATTTGTCAAAGAACCAACTTCTTCAAATAACGAGCGAAGCGAAACAATACAACAATCAATCATTTCTACATATATAAATATCATTGCCTCGAAAAAAAGAATTTATTGACATGAAAAAAAGAATATTCCATGAATTATTTTGCGGAATATTCTAAAATATTGCTTTAATTTGCTCTTAGTTTCTGTTATGAGAAAAGCTACTCTATCTTTTTTATTGCTACTTACTGCTAATTTGCTATTAGCGCAGGGAAGCGGAACTGATTTTTTTAGAAATATCGGTAAAATATATGTCGTCGTGGCAATCATTGTTGTTACCTTCATTGGCATTGCGATGTTTCTATTTTATATGGAAAGAAAAGTACGCCGCCTCGAACGGGAACTTAATGAATGAATGAGTGAATTTTGAATGAATGAATGAATGAATGAAAAATGCGATAATGCTGAAATGCGTTAATGCTACAATATTTACTTTATCGAAGCATTGTATCATTACCACATTGGCGCATTATTAATTCACTCATTCGCTCATTAGAAATTCATTCATTCAAAATTCATTCATTCATTCATTCAAAATTCATTCATTTAATTATTAAAAATGTCTAATAAACATTATAGTTTTATTCAAGGTGTAGAAAATTACTTTGATAAAGCTGCCGCTGCTACCAATCACCCGGAGGGTCTATTGGCGCAAATTAAAGCCTGCAACTCCATCTACAAGATGCAATTTCCGGTTAAAATTGGAAAAGAATACCAGGTCATCGAAGCCTATCGAGTACAACACAGTCAGCACCGTTTGCCGACCAAAGGTGGTATTCGTTATGCGCCCAATGTCAACCAAGACGAAGTCATGGCATTGGCATCTTTGATGAGTTTCAAGTGTGCGATTGTAGATGTGCCCTTTGGTGGCGCAAAAGGTGGTGTAAAAATTGACCCGCGTGCCTACACCACGGCTCAATTGCAAAAAATCACGCGCCGCTATGCGACCGAATTGATTCGTAAGAACTTTATTGGTCCCGGTATCGACGTACCTGCGCCCGACTACGGCACAGGCTCACGCGAGATGGCTTGGATACTCGATACTTACCTTGCTTTTGGTAAAGGAGAGATTGATGCCGTAGGCTGTGTAACGGGTAAACCCGTGAACCTCAATGGTATACGAGGACGTACCGAAGCCACCGGACGTGGTGTATTTTATGCCCTTCAGGAAGCCATGAGCATCAAAGAAGACATGAAAGTTCTCGGACTCACACCCGGTACAGAGGGCAAAACGATGGTCATACAAGGTATGGGCAACGTAGGTTCCTACACCGGAACGATTTCGCAAGACGAAGGTGGTTTCAAAATCATCGGTGTCGCGGAATACGAAGGAAGTATCCACAGCGAAAACGGTATTAACATGCATGCGCTACTCAAACACCGTAAAAAAACGGGTTCTATCCTTGATTTTCCGGGGGCAAAAAATCTCGCAAGTCGCGAAGCTGCGCTCGAATTGGAATGTGATGTACTCGTCCCTGCTGCGCTCGAACACCAGATTCATGGCGGCAATGCTAAGAATATCAAAGCAAAAATCATCGCCGAAGCAGCCAACGGACCAATTACGCCGGATGCCGAAGAGGTTCTACTCAAAAAAGGCATCCTCGTTATTCCTGATATGTATGCCAATGCAGGCGGTGTGACGGTTTCTTACTTCGAATGGCTCAAAAACCTTTCTCACATGCGCTTCGGACGTATGGAAAAACGTTTTGACCAACAGACCTATGAAAGTATCGTCGGTCTTGTTGAAAAAACAACAGGTAAAAAAATCGGTATAAAAGAACGTTCTATGATTACGCGCGGTGCAGACGAGATAGACCTCGTGCGCTCCGGTTTGCAAGAAACTATGATTACCTCATATCACGGCATTCGCGGAATTCTTAAAAGGAATAAAAAAGTAGACGATATGCGTAGTGCCGCCTTCGTCAATGCTATCGAAAAAATTGCTAGTGATTATATTTCACTAGGTATTTTTCCATAATTTTATTGCTGTATTGTTTCGGAATTGACCATTTATTCAGCCAAATAACATTATTATTAAATTTTATTTTTGTATTAAATTGATAATGAAATCTATATAGTTTTAAAAACCTTATAGATTTGAGCTTGCCCAATAAATGGTCAATTCACTATTGTTTTTTATTCTCTAATTTTCGCATAGCGAAAACACGATAGCAGTACAGCAATAAAACAATATAACATTATAACAATACAAACTTTGTTAGGAAGTCAGTCTAATAGCTGGCTTCCTACAAAATGTTCTTTTACAAAAAAGGCATTTCTCACTGATTTATTTGTTTACTCCAATAATCATTCGTAATTTTGCACTGAAACATAAAATTATAATAAATAAGTGATGGGACAAAACTAAGTTTAACTTTTTATTTAAAACTTAGACTTGAACTTTCCCGATAATCATCCGAATAAACTTAAATAAGACAAATGTTAAATAAATTAGACAAAATAGATCTCGGTATTTTAGAAATCCTTCAGGAAAACAGCAAAATTACCAACCTCGATTTATCTAAAAAAATTGGACTTTCGCCTGCTCCAACCCTCGAACGAGTTAAAAAACTCGAGCAAAGCGGCATTATAGAAAGCTACCATGCCTTAGTCAATCCACAATCTATTGGCTTGAATGTCAAGACTTTTGTGCTTGTATCCTTAGCTTGGCAAAAAGAAAATGCCCTCAATAACTTTATGGAGAAAATCAAATCCATCAAAGAAATTACCGAATGTTACATTATCACAGGTGAAGCAGATTTTCTCATCAAAATCATCTGTAAAGACATTCCTACTTACGAACAACTCCTCTTCAAAACACTCTCACAAATCGAAGAAATCGAACGCCTCAAAACATTAATGACACTTTCTACCCTAAAAGATTCTAAAATATTACCTTTTACCTATGCTTAGAAGATAAGAGGCGAGAGGCGAGAGATAAGAGATAAGAGTACATAAAAAACGAGATGCCTTTGGCATCTCGTTTTTTATTCCGTCTCTCGTCTCTCGTCTCTCTTATTTCTCACGCCTCAAATACTTGCAAACCATCATTTAAAGCCTTATTTTGCAGCCTTGCAACGTAACGCGGTGCTTCCAGTCCGTGGGACTTTGAACATTAGGTAATGGGGAAATTAGATAATCAGGCTATCTCGACAACTATCGGGAAGATATAATTCGTTATTTATCAAGATGCTAAATATTGAAATGTAAGTAACCTGAAACAATACACAACCCAACATAAATTATTAACAATGAGCATTTTACCTAATTCCTACTTTCCTAATTACCCAATGTCCAAAAGTTAGGAACGCATAATATACGCAAATACGGGCGGGGCTGGAAGCACCGTGCTATACTTGTACTTTAAAGATGAACATTTACCGCGACCTCGCCACCATACCTGATTTCCGAAATGCAGTCGTCACTATAGGCTCATACGATGGTGTGCACAGTGGTCATCAAGCCATACTCAAACAGGTCAATCAGCTTGCAAAAAATATCGGCGGCGAAAGTGTTTTGATAACATTTCATCCGCATCCCCGTCTTGCCATCAATCCCAACGATACTTCGCTCAAACTCATTACAACGATAGATGAAAAGATAAATTTACTCGAAAAATATGGCGTCAACCACCTCGTTATCGCGCCATTTACCAAAGCATTTTCGCAGCAAACACCCGATGAATACATCCAAAATTTTTTGGTTGATAAAATTCATCCGAAAAAAATAGTTATCGGTTATGACCACCGCTTTGGCAATCGTCGTGAAGGGAATATCGAATACCTCCGTAAGTTTGAGCAACAATTCGACTACCAAGTACAAGAGATTCAAAAACAAGCAGTTGACGACATTGTAGTAAGTTCGACCAAAGTCAGAAAAAGCATACTCATCGGCGATATTCAGACTGCCACTGCCCTACTCAACCATCCTTTTACGGTACAAGGCAAAGTAGTCTGTGGCAAACAACTTGGTAATACTATTGGCTTTCCTACCGCCAATGTCGCTATCGAAAATCCACATAAAATCATTCCGGCGGACGGGGTGTACGCTGCACGTATTTTTTACGAAAAAAAAGCCTACACATCTATGCTTTACATAGGTTGCTCGCTCGACAATCAATACAAAACACTCGAAGTCAATATTTTTGATTTTGACGAAAATATTTACGACAAATACCTTACAATTGAGTTCCTTACGCGCGTGCGTGACGATATGCGTTTTGATGGTGTAGAAGCCCTAAAATTGCAACTCGCTGAAGATAAAAAGGATGTTTTAAAAATTTTTAACCAGACGTAGTATAGGTATTTTGCTTGTATATCGCACAGAAACAGACAGGAATGTCTGTGTTACGTATGCCATCAATCGCTGTTATTATTCTCAATTTTAATGGAAAACACCATTTGGAAAATTTCCTGCCTTCCGTATGCGCAAGCGTGTATGAAGGCGTCGAGATTTGGGTGGCAGACAACGCTTCTACGGATGATTCTATCCAATTTTTACACGCCCGTTATCCTACTATAAAATTAATACAACTTACTGAAAACTACGGCTTTGCAGAAGGCTATAATCAAGCCTTGCAACAAATAGAAGCGGATTATTATGTGCTGCTCAATTCGGATGTCGAAGTCACACCCGATTGGATTCGCCCTGTGATTGACTTAATGGAAAATGACCCAAAAATCGCAGCAGCACAACCCAAAATTTTGGCGCAGACTGACAAACATTTGTTTGAACATGCGGGTGCGGCAGGTGGATGGATGGATAGTTTGGGTTATCCATTTTGTCGAGGTCGGATTTTGTTTCAACGCGAAGCCGACAAAGGGCAATATGATGAGGTGCAAGAGATTTTTTGGGCAAGTGGCGCAGCGATGTTTGTACGCGCAAAGCTCTATCATGAAGCTGGTGGTTTGGATGGCGATTTTTTCGCACACATGGAGGAGATTGATTTGTGTTGGCGGCTTAAGCGACTGGGTTATAGCGTAGTAGCACAACCGGCATCTGTCGTGTATCATGTAGGCGGCGGCACACTTGACATCGAAAATCCACGCAAAACTTACCTTAATTTCCGAAATAGCCTATTCACATTAGTGAAAAATGAAAGCACCGGGCGTTTGCTATGGCTCATTCCTATGAGGTTATTATTAGACGGTGTAGCAGCTGCGCGTTTTCTCACGGAAGGGAAATTTCGACATATTTGGGCGATATTACAGGCGCATTTTCATTTTTATTTTGGTATTTTTAAGGTATTAAAAAAACGAAAATTAATCCGAAAATTAATTAGTCAGAAAAATATTGGCGCAGCCAATACCCATGGCATTTATAAGGGCAGTATTGTGTGGAGTTTTTTCATTAAAAAGAAAAAAATATTTTCCAAAATGGTAGATGACAGACGGCGGCGAACAGCGAGCAGATAGGACGCGAGAATGGAACGCAGGTTGTACGGGTTGTGCAGATTTTTTTGTGAAATATAAGAGCCTGTTTAAATTTTTCCTGCCTAAAAACCAATATCCTATGAACTTGACTTCACATCAAATCAATTGTTTATCCCGATAAACGCCCTCTTTGATGCTTCGTCAAAACCATCCCAATAGCTATCGGGATTGATTATCAGTTAAAAAAAATTCAAACATCTTCTAAGAAACTGGGGTTAACTCGCTGACTATAAATCTATAAGGTTTTCAAAACATTGAAAAGTCTTATCACCTAGATTGTCAGAAAACCAAATTTTCCAATTCCCCAAAACAAAAATATACTGAGAGAACCCGACAATATTAGCTTGACTGACTATTAATCTTTGGTTAATTTCTCGCAATTTCTGTTCTTCGAATGGGGGTTATACCTTCTAATTGAGTCTACAAAGAGTGTCCTATCTTTTACAAAATATTAATACGTTTTAATTTATTTAAAACATTAAACAAGTTCGCTAAGTATCGCAGACTGGTTATTAAGTATCAGGAATTAAATAAATGTACATTCTTCGCGTCGTTATTTTTTTTTTAGATGAACCAAATTTGACGCGAATACTCACTGTATTTAAGGAAAATTTGGTAAAGTGTAAAGGAAAAAGAAAAAGTCGAGAATGTACATTTATTTTGTTTCTGATACTAAGTGAAAGAAATTAAATAAGATGTCCCATAATGCGAAGTATTTTTTTTGTCTAAGGATTTTTTGAAAGCCGCACATAGCCTTAGCACAGCCTGTCCCGAACCCCGATTCGGGATAAGGATTTCAAAGGATTCTTAGACGGAAAAAAGACGAGTATAATGGCACATGTTATTTAATTTCTTTCACTAAGTACATTGTTTATTAAATTTCTTATCGTTTTTGACGTTTATTTTGGAATAAATCGACCCAAAAATGACGCGAATACGCTCTGTATTTAAGGAGTTTTTGGGGAAGAGTCATTTCAAAAGAAATACTTCAAAAAGTGAAGAAACTTTTTGGACGGTGTACTAAGTACACTGTTTTATAAATTTATTTACATTTTTTGACGTTTATTTTGAAATGAATCGAATCAAAAATGACGCGAATACTCACTGTATTTAAGGATTTTTTGGTGAAGAGTCATTTTAAAAGAAATACTCAAAAAAGTAAATAAATTTGTGAAACAGTGTACTAAGAGCATGTTTGAAAAAATTTAAACACGCTCTCAATAAACAATTTGAGATATAAAATAAAAATAAATGAAAAAAATTAACTATTTACTTTTTTTACGTTCTTTCCTCCTTATTTTATTAACATTTAGCCTTAACAGCTATCTGCAAGCACAGGAATGGGAGCAGCTCAACGACGTTCCATACACGCACAATGACAATCATTCCAATGGTTTTAGTTACAATGGAAAAGGCTACATAGTCGATGGCTCTAGTTCACGAAGCCATTGGGAATATTCACCAGATACAGATACTTGGGTACGACTCCCTAATTTTCCCGGACCAGAAAGAGTTATCGCTATCGGTGATGATTGGAACGGCAAATATTACTATGGTTTTGGTCTCAATTCAACAATGTATTTGAACGATTTATGGGAATTCAACCCTGTTGACACCTCGTGGGTACAGCTCCCTTCTTGCCCTTGTACGCCTAGGTCGCATCCCGCACTAGTGGCTCATAATGATAAGGTATTTATGGGAACAGGTTCTTCACAGAATGGTGACCTTGACGATTGGTGGGAATACGATATGATTACGCAAGAATGGACTCAAAAGCAAGATATTCCGGGCGGCAACAGGCATCATCCGTTCCAGTTTGGAATAGACAATTATATCTACGTAGGTGGCGGACATGTCTCAAACTGGGTGCGATACGATATTGAAACTGAAGAAATAACCCCGATTGACAATACACCGAGCGGCAGAGTAGCAGGCACTCAATTCAGTTACAATGGCTGGGGGTTTTTACTCGGCGGCGATGATGCAGGGCATGCTAATGTACCTAGTAATGAAACTTTTATGGCTTACGATCCAGATACAGGTGAATGGATTTATTTACCGCCTTTACCTAGAGGAAGTCGCTGGGCACCCGGCTCTTTTGTCATTGATGGTGTTGCATATTTTTTTGCAGGCTTATCGGATACTTACAGTTATGATAAAACAATGTGGAAATTTGACCTCAAAACATTGGCATGTATGGCACCTTCAGGTTTAAATGCCTTTGAGGTCGATGATGTATCAGCAAGGTTGTTATGGTCATCTGTTTCCAATAGTCTTTCAGATACGTTAAAATGGCGACAGGTCGGTGAAGTATGGAATATCGTCCCGAATGCTGAGTCTGTATTCCAATTAGATAATCTTGAACCTTGCCAAGACCACGAATTCCAAATATCCAGTAGCTGTGGCGATCAAACGTCCAATTCTGAGATATTTGCCTTTGAAACCGATTGCGAAACAGTCGGACTCAATGGTACAAATGATTTAGTCGAAATCTCCGTATATCCCAATCCCTTCGAAGGCACTATTAGATTAAACGGTACGTTTTCATCCAATAAAAAATACGAATTGAGCATCATAGATGCAATTGGAAAAGTAGTCCGACACATCGACAACTTTCAAACCGATAGCGAGATTGATCTAACAGCACTTACTCCGGGTATTTACTTCTTAAAACTTGAAGATGGATCTTCATTTGTCAGTATTAAATTGGTCAAGTAAATATTAGAGATAAAAAGATAATAACGCTACATCTTCACGCCGTTGTTTTTTCTTTACACGAGCCAAATTTGACGCGAATAACGGGTTATTTAAGGAGAATTTGGTGAAACATATAAAAAAATAACAATTTAGACGGGTAGGTTATTTTTTTCGTCTTCTCTTATTTCAAGGGTACACAAACGCTTCTAAGGCTTCGTGTACCCTTTTTTATATCTTTTATCGCTCATTTCATCCATTCAAACACAAGATTCATCGAATGATTTCTGTAAAACAAAAAAACTTCTATACATTTGAGGTGTTTGACGAATTGACGGGTTGACAAATAAACGAATCACGAATCACGACACATGCTATTTTTCAAATTTTTTTCCGAAAGTATCGTAATGGCTTTTCAGCAATTGGCGTCCAATAAGCTGCGGTCATTTTTGTCTTTGTTGGGTATTACGATTGGGATATGGAGTATCATTTCGGTCTTGTCTGCAGTCGATTCGTTGGAGATGAATATTCGGGGCAGTTTTGACAAATTGGGCGATGATGTGGTCTATCTCGACAAGTTTAGCTGGGGACAAGACCCTGGCTCAACTTATTGGAAGTGGGTACGCTATCCCGAACCAAGTTATGATGATTACGAAGCAATTACAGCAAATGTAAAGTCTGCAGACATTACTTCTTACGCCGCCGTAGTTGGTTCAAAAACAGTAGAATACAAATCAAATAATGTCGAAAACGTCTTCTTCCTCGCCATCACTTATGATTTTTCTAAAATGTATAATTTCGACTTCTCAAAAGGGCGTTATTTTACACGAGGCGAACATCAAACGGGCGTCAATCAGGTCGTAGTTGGTGCGGTAGCCGCCGAAAAACTATTTGGAAATATCGACCCTGTAGGTAAGCGAATCAAAGTTTCGGGACGAAAATACACGGTCATCGGCGTACTCGAGAAAGAGGGAAACAGCCTTTTGAGTGTGATGAATTTTGATGAAGTGGTGATGATTCCCGTACCGACTGCACAGAAATTTATGAACGTCAAACGAAGCCGCAATACGCTCGTAAATGCGAAGGCTTCAGACGGCTACTCAATGGACCAACTCGAAGGCGAAGTCACCGCCGCCGTGCGTGGCAACCGCCGCCTAAAACCCAAACAAGAAAGTAATTTTGCCCTCAATAAACTCTCCATTTTGTCCAATGTTTTTGATAATTTATTTGGTGTGATTAGTACAGTGGGCTGGGTGATTGGCGGTTTTGCGATATTGGTTGGTGGCTTTGGTGTGGCGAATATTATGTTTGTTTCGGTCAAAGAACGCACCAATATTATCGGTATCAAAAAGGCATTGGGCGCGAAACGATACGTCATTTTGATGGAATTTTTGATAGAGTCGATTATTCTTTGTTTCATCGGCGGTGTCATGGGCTTGCTGATGGTTTATGGGATGGTACAACTCGGAAATATCGTTACAGCAGGTGAGTTTGAATTTACGCTGACAGCTCAAAATATCATTATTGGTGCGGGTTTGTCTATGATAATTGGCGTTATCGCGGGTTTTCTTCCTGCCCTTCAAGCTGCCAAAATGAATCCTGTTGACGCTATTCGAGCTTAGTAACGAGTCAATAATAAAAAATATTTTAATTTGCAATAACTTATTATTCAGTAAAATAGCAGAACACTGTCGCCTGACATTTTTAAAATGTCTAACGACTCAAGTTTATCCTTCAATTTAAAAATCATATTACAAAAATGATTTTTCGTTCGCCGTAGCGAATAAAATAAAAAGCCTTGAAAATCAATGATTTTCAAGGCTTTAGTGATCCCGACAGGGTTCGAACCTGTAACCTTCGGAGCCGAAATCCAATGCTCTATCCAGTTGAGCCACGGGACCAGTATTTAAGTTCAAGTGTCAAGTACAAGTCCACTCGAACTTGGCGACAAATGTCTTTGGAAATAATACAGTGCAAAATTACGTTTTGTTTTCTATAATAACAAATTGAGATGAATATTAGTTCTTGGTAAAATAAATTTGGGTTTTGACAATGCCTCTGATTGTTCGTTTCTTGCTTCGACTCTTTTTATCAGGAATTAAATAAATATACATTCTTCGCGTCGTTATTTTTTCTTTAGATGAACCAAATTTGACGCGAATACTCACTGTAAGTAGTGAGACAAAAATATCCTTACTTTTTGACGGTTTCTTTTTCCGCTATTTTTCCCTACAAAAATCCTTAGTGAAAGAAATTAAATAAATTGTTCCATGATGCGCCGTAATTTTTTCTTCTAAAGAATTCAAAAAATCGTTGCACAGCCATAGCTACGGAACTATTTTTTGTGTTTTTTAGAAGGGAAAAGAACAAGCATAATGGGGCAAGTTATTTATTTTCTTTCACTTATCCCGAATCAAGTACGGGACAGGCTGTAGCGTAGGCTATGTGCGGTTTTTGTAAGAAAAAATATCGAAAAAATAACTTCTTCATTTGGGGTAGATTATTTTCTTCCTCTTCCCTTATTTAAGGAAAATTTGGTGAAGTATAAAGGAAAAAGAACAAGTCAAGATGTAGTGTTTATTGTTTTTTATCCCTTAAATTGAAGGAAGAGTAAAGAGGTCAATTGACATCTTAAAGTTTACTAAATATCGCCAAATCCCCCCTATACACTTTTTTTTAATTGTCTCAACTCCCAAAAACACCTCTAATTCTGCCATCATCATCCTTGCGTATTCATTGGCGGAAAGACATTTGAGGATTTTATTGAGGTCGCCGGCATTAAGATTTTTTTTGATAAATAATAATTTCTTCTTATTACGATGACACTCCTCAATCACCCGTTCCGATTCGTCATTACTATTGGTGATAGCCATGAGTTTGGGAATGATACCCAAGCCATAATCGGGAGATTTAAGCTCCAAATTCTTAATCGGATACATCGTTTGGGCGTGAATGGCAGCCCTTTTTTCTAACAATTTAATTTTAAATTCAATTTCAGAAGCGAGTTGCGTTTGCAACTTATGTTTAGTTTCATCTGTCATGGCGTTTCTTGTTTTTGAATGCTGTAAATACTCTAATTTGGGGGTTTATTTTTGGAATATTTTACTTATTTCACAACTAATAGCGGAAATTTACTATTGATAATCGTCATGCGTTCTGCTACGCTGCCTAAGAAAAAACGTTCTATATCCGAGTTTCCTTTTACGCCCATAATGATGAGGTCAGCGCCGAAGGTATCGGCGTGATGAAAAATCGTTTCGGCACATAGCGAGCGTGGTGCATTGAGCGCAGTAAATGTCGCTGATTTATTGTCACGCAGTTCCACTTTTGCCTTTTCCAAAAAAGTATGATAAGCAAAGCCGACTGCCTTTTTCATCTCTGTTTTGAACGCTTCCGAACGCGTTTTGAATCCTGCATGTAAGGCTTCTGTTTCTGGCATTTCATAGACATTCACACAGTGAACTTCGGGGATACCAGGCAGAGTATTTGCCAATTCAACCGCCGTTTCGTAGGCATGTAACGCATTTTCAGAAAAATCAATTGCCACCAGAATACGCCGCGGAGTCATGGCTGTTTTTTCGGGAACAATTAGTGTGTGACTGTTTCCTCTACGAATGAGTTCATGTGTCAATCTGCCAAAATATTCCTTGTTCTTTTTCCTGCCCAAAACCAGCAAATCGTGTTCGCCTTGTTTTGCGTAATATACTAATTTATCCAATACTTTTCCTTCATTTACATGAATATACACATTGTCATGAAACTCCCTATCTACAAATTTGACCAATTTAGATTTTATATCTTCTTCAATCAATTTTCGGCGTTCTTCGGTGGCTTCCAGTTCGTCCGTATCTTGTGTGTATAGCGCAGTCGCAAGGTCAAAAATCGGCGTGACGTGGATACATTCTACTTTTGTTTTTGGGTAAATGCCCAACAACATATTGATATATTTTAATACAAAATCATCGGTAGAAGTCAGGTCGAGTGATGCTGCTATATGATTGATTATCATGGTATTTAATTTTGAATGATGAATTTTGAATGAATGAATTTTGAATGAATGAATCAGGTCTTAATTTGTGATTCATTCATTCTCTCACTCAACACTCATTCATTAATCACTGTAATTTGAATATCTTCCCAATCGAGGTCTGGAAGTGGTTTGAGGTAAGGTTCAAATTCGCCGAACATACCTATCAACTGTACATAAGCAGGCTCAATATCATTGCAAAATTCAGCAACTTCTTCGCGGTCCGCCGCCATCATTGCATAATCAAAATCCTCTATACAACTCGCAATCGTTTTCACTAAAAAATCGTATTGTGTTCGTTCTTTTTCGGTAAAAAGTTCCGATAAATACTCATTCACGTTCGCGCCTTCTACTCGCGCCCAACTATCTTCAAGGTCAATTGCCATTTTTTCAAAATCACGCCATTCGAGCAAACAGAGTTCAACATCATTGATGACCTGTTTGGCATTTTCATAGCTGCGTCCAAAATCCCAAACTATATCTATAAAATGCTCATTTTCAACTGTTGACCGCCAATCTGACAACTTAAAAACAATCATATAGGCTTGGTCTATCGCTATTTCATATTGCGCTCTTTCGATGAGATAATGCAGGTGCATCATCGCACTTTCAAGGTCTGTAAACACCTCTTCTGTACCTTTATCTTGGAATAAACATTTATATTCTTCGTGTAGGAGTGTCAAGTAAGTATTGAGATTAACGGCAGCTTCTTTTGCCTTTTCCGGCTTACCTGTTTTTAGGAAATACCAGACAGGAATGACGTTATAATCAATCTGCACAGACTGAATGGCGACTTGCTCATATTCATTGCAAGTATTGGCGAGAAAAACTACTAATAATATGCTAAGTGCTAATATATTTTTCATAATAAATTGAAGTTTAGGTTCAAGTTCAAATGATTTCGTGATTAATTTTTTTGGACTTATCAAGCGTCGGCAGGTATAAAAGTGGGTTCGCTGTAAGCGTAAATAAATAAATCAAAAGGTGTCAAAATTCCCAACAGTTTTTCATCATCTACGATGAGAATAGAGCGTAAGATATTTTCCTTGAAAATACCGACTGCAGTACCAATTTTATCATCAGGTGAAAGCGTCACAAGTTGTTTTGTCATAATATCCTTAGCCATCAGGGATTTAAAGATTCTTTCGTTGTGTTCCTCGCTGTATTTTGTACCAAAAACGGTAAAACAATCTAAGGATTTGGCATAATCTATAGTGCTGACGACTCCTTTTAGTCGATTTTCTTCATCGACTACAGGAATGTGATGGATGCTATGTGTTTTGAAAATTTCATGGATTTCACCGAGCAAAGCAATGGGAGAAACCGTAATTAAATCACGGGTCATAACCGTAGAAATAGTTGCAATGGTATCGTTGTACATATTTTAAAATTTTGTGTTCGTTAATATGTCTGCAAGATGCGGCGATTTGAAGAAATGTGAAATGAGGTAAGTCATTTGGGAGAATGATGTTGGTCAGCTTTACTGTTTTACTGCTTTCGTTATGCGGAAAAAAACAATTCAACAATTCAACAATAAATCAATAAATCAACAAAAAACGCCCAACTATCACATTGATAGCCAGGCATATATAAGCACTACGAAGCAATATTTTTCAATTCTATTCCTCAGCCCTTACCACCAAAAGCGGTACATTGGTCAGTTTTGACATGCGCTTAGAGTGGCTTCGGTGAAAGAGAAAATCCATGAAATTGTATTTGGGAATGTACATCACGATGAGGTCTACTTCGGTCATATCGGCGTATTCGAGCAAGCCGACTTCTACATCTGTAGCGACATGTTCGTGCATCGTCGTGTTCATGCCTACGGCATTTTCGTTGAGATAAGCTCGTAGGTTTTCGGCATTATCGCGCATTCGCGACTGCCCTTCTGTGCGGACGTGTACGATATCCACTATCGCCGTAATCGGGTCGAGCAATTGCAGGGCTTTCCAGACATAGTACGGGTCGTCTTTCTTAAATTCAGAAGCGTACAAAACGCTGGAAATTTGCGAAAAATGCGCCGTATTTGGCACTACGAGCATACTGCAAGTGGCATCTTTGACTACCTTTGCCGTCAGGTTGCTCAGTTTTTCGATGGCTGTTTTTCGATTGCCGCGTGTACCCATCACAAGTAAGTCTACATCCTCTTTTCCAGCAGCTTCCAAAATCGAAAACAGAAGCGTACCTGTATGTATATCCGAATGTATATCAGGTACTTTTTTGAGTTGCTTGACGGCTTCAATCTCTGCAAGCACCTCAGAAGTAGATTCTATCATACGCTTACGGGCATATTCGGTCTTGGATTGGGCAATTTGCATGACGGATATCGGCACATCTATACCCGTGTAGTCCAAAGGTATCACATGAAGAAGATGAATGGAGCCACCTGTCACATCCGATAATTGAATAGCATAACGAAACGCATTGAGGGATTCGGGAGAAAAATCTATAGGAACGAGTATTTTACGCATAATGAGTGAGTTGCGAGTTACGAGTTATTGAGTTATCGAGTCATCAAGTTGCGAGTTATATTTTTCGCTTCGCGAAAACCAACCCGTAACACGATAACTCGCAACCCGATTAAACCATAGTTAAAGATTCCTCGCCACGACGGTTTTGCTCGGCGAGGGTGAGATAATCGGTAGCACCAGTTTGTAGCCAAATATTACCTGACTTGCGGAATACCTGTACATTCAAACTGAGTTTATTGTTGAACATTAGTTCAAAATCATTCACAGTCATATCTTTTTTAATAGATATATTTTCAGTGTTGTGAACAAGTCGAATGTCAGCAATTTTTTTATTCGTATTAATCTGGTCTTTCACATTTGAATAACCGGATTCTTCGTGTGGGAATTTGTAAAATTCAATTTTCAGGAAAGGAAATTTTTCCGAAAATTCGTCTTGTATTTGTTTGAGCGTTTTATCGTCGTGAATAATCATAATTTATAATTTTGAAAGTGAACTAAGTAGTAAGTAGTGAGACAAAAATATCCTTACTTTTTGACGGTTTCTTTTTCCGCTATTTTTCCCTACAAAAATCCTTAGTGAAAGAAATTAAATAAATTGTTTCATAATGCGCCGTAATTTTTTCTTCTAAAGAATTCAAAAAATCGTTGCATAGCCATAGCTACGGAACTATTTTTTGTGTTTTTTAGAAGTGAAAAGAACAAGCATAATGGGGCAAGTTATTTATTTTCTTTCACTAAGCCTATTTTGTCCCGCTACTTAATCCTTTAAAACTAACAAAGGTATATCGGTATGAAAAGCAGTTTTGAAGGTCGTACTTGCTTTGAATATACGGTCTAAAAAATTGCGGTAGTGGTGAATCATACATAATACATCAGCATTAATTTTATATGAAAAATCCATAATTGCCCTAC
>Ga0209595_100096_pt1 | contig 29760 bp, 26 predicted proteins | sample Porto_4metaG_FD_187427 | JGI IMG/M metagenome (GOLD analysis project Ga0209595, IMG submission 187427) | Marine algal microbial communities from Porto, Portugal - Porto_4 metaG (SPAdes) (version 2) | ecosystem: Host-associated > Algae > Red algae > Unclassified | place: Portugal: Porto... | reverse complement strand
TCAAATTGATGGTGCCAGTCGCATCTCTGTTGGACAGATACGTGGTACGGGTCTATTTTCTTGCCGCCTATTATGATGTTTGCTTTTGCTGTTGCCATAATTTGTATGAATTTTCAAATTCCAAATTTCAAATTCCGAATAAGACACAACTTGAATGCTAAAGAGGTTGATATTTGGAATTTGGGCTTGGAGTTTAAGTTTTGACACAGATTTGGTACTTGGAATTTTACAATACATTCCTTTTATTTGAAAATGTAAACAGTGGATGAAAATAAATTTAAGCACTATACCCAACCTTTCTTGAAAAAGCTGCTGTCTTTATAAGTGTAAATAACGATAAGTAAGTAGGTGGACAGAACTAATGAACTACTAAGTTCACGAAGGATACAAAAGTCGAATCAACGCAGAGAACACTAAATAGTTTTATAAGAAATTGACTGCAAGGTACTTAGACCCTTTGTTTCCTTTCGCGTCTGTTCGATTTTCGTGTCCTTAGTGCGCTTAGTGGTTCAAAATATTGTTCGTTTATTATCTTTTCATCCCTAAAACACCAAGCTCCTTTAAATTATTTAATTAATAAAAATTATAATATGAAAATATTTAAAATTTCCTTTTCACTTATAGTCCTTGTTTCGCTTTGCTTGCAAAGCTGCGTCAAAGATACCTGCGAAGGCGAATTGACCTACTCCAAATTTACACCTATATATGTAACGGTAGATGAAATCAGAAAAGACATTCAAGTAGAAGCACCCCGCGCCCTCAAACAACCCGGTAAGATTTATTTTTATCAAAACTACATCCTACTCAATGAATTTCGCGAAGGCTTGCATGTCATTGACAATCAAGACCCTGCCAACCCGCAAAAAATCGCTTTCATCAAAATTCCCGGCAATATGGATATGGCAGTTAAAGACAATATCCTTTATGCCGATAACTACATTGATCTCCTTTCTATCGACATCAGCGACCCCACAAATGCCCTCCTGAAGACGCGTACAGAGGATGTTTTTCCCTCATTTGGCTTGAATGAAGACTTGGGATACCTCATTTACTATAAGACCGAAGTAGTGACCGAAATAGTCGATTGTGACCATCCCGGATGGGGCGGCGGTTCGTGGATGGAAGACAATGTAACCTTCGATAGCAATATTAGCCTTTCTAATGGTGCGTCAGCTTTATCAGGCGTGTCAGGGCAATTTAGTTCTACCGGGCAAGGCGGTTCTATGGCGCGTTTCACCTTGGTAGACAGCTACTTATACACGGTTACAGATAATGGTTTCAATTCATTTGACATTAGCGATGCTATCAATCCAAATCTCACCAATAACATAAATATAGGTTGGGGCATCGAAACCATTTACCCTTTCCGTAACAATCTTTTCATCGGTTCGCAAAACGGTATGTTCATTTATGGGCTTGACAATCCGGCTGTACCTTCCCTTCGTGGTCAATTTCAACACGCCCGTGCCTGCGACCCTGTGGTGGTCAAAGGCGACATCGCCTACGTGACACTACGCGGCGGTACGCTATGCGAAAGCTTTAGCAACCAACTCGATGTGATAGATATTTCTAACCTCAATAACCCAAGCCTTCTCAAAACTTATCAATTGGATAACCCTCACGGTCTGTCAATTACAAATGAAGATATACTATATGTCTGTGATGGAGATAGCGGTTTGCGCGTCTATAATGCCGAAGACCCAATGGATTTAGACCAAATTCATCACAAACGCAACTTGCTCACTTATGATGTTATTGCACTCGCAAATGATGTGATTTTAGTAGTCGGAAGCAACGGCTTGTATCAATACGATGCCACCGATACAAGCGATTTGAAAGAGTTGAGCCTCATTCCGATCGAATAATAATGCATCACTCATACAGGCTGTTTTATTTGTCAAATTATTATTTTTAACGTATAAAATATTGATAAATAACAAACAACAAATTTTATTTATTTGATATTCGATATCTAAAGCAGCCTGTATGAGTTTATTAAACATTTTCTGCTATGAAACAACTGATAATTTTAGCGGTCATTGCGATGACAAGTTTCGCCTGTGAACAACAATGCGAAACATCCATTCCCGAAATATGCGACCTCATTGATTTGACGAGCGAGTACGAACCCGTATGCGGCTGTGATGGCATTACTTACATCAATTCGGGGCATGCAACGTGCGTAGGCGGCATTAGCGATTATGTTAACGGGGAATGTGAGGGGTGATTTTTTTTATTTAAAAATTATAATTTAAAAAATGCGTAATGAAAAAATTATTTTTTATTTTTTTTATCATTTTGACCAGCCTCGCTTGCGAAAACAACTGTGAAAACCAGCCAGAAGCCTGCACCGAAGCACCGGCTATGAACGAAGATTGTGACGCTTATTTCATGCGTTGGTTTTATGACGATGCCACAAATACCTGTTCGGAAATCGGGTATAGCGGCTGCGAACAATATGGCTTCGAGACACAAGCAGCATGTGAGGCATGTGTATGTGTAGAGTAAAAGTACAGGCGACTTCAGTCAACCTGTGCGATTGAAATAATTAGTGGTAAATTTCGTCGAAATGCGTTGCCGATAGCTATCGGCATTGATCCCGTTTGTAGTAAGATTTAAGCAAAAACCAATTAAGGTACGTAGTACCGACACTATTTCGCGTACAAACGGTGTCGCTCCTACGGAGCTTTGGAGGTTTTGGGAACTATTTTACTACAAACGGGGACGGTACTAACGTACCTTTTGAACTAACGCATTTCAATCGCACAGGTTGACTTCAGTCGCCATGTTACATATAAATTAATTCGTAAATTTTATTTTAAAATAAAATATATCATATACAGCATGGCGATTAAAATCGCATGTGCAAAAAGTGAATTATGAAAATAAAATTAATAGTAATAAATATATTATTTTTCGTTTGTGTGATGTTGCCAAACATCAGTACGGCACAAACAGACGAACTCCAATACATAGACATCGTACACCTCAAAGACGGTAGTGAATTTCGCGGTAAAATTATCATTTATAAGCATGGTGACTACCTTGAAATGGAAATACTTGGCGGGCAAGTCGTTGAGTTTCCGGCAAAAAAAATCAAAAAAATCGTGCAGCAACCCTATGGTCAATTGGCTTACATTCCGAAGACGATTAGGGTGCGTGAATACAGTTTCCGCGAGCGTGGCATTTACAACGAAACCTACGTCAATCTTCCGCAAGGCTACAATACTTGGAGTGCGTGGGAAGTTGGTTTAGGGATTCATCATGTCGTTGGTTATCAGTTTAATAGATGGATAGGTACAGGTATTGGCGTGGGGTTTGACGGCTATTATATAGGCTATGGCGAAAATGTAATTCCTGTATATGCAGAGGCGCGAGGTTATTTTATGAAGAAAAATACAACGCCTTTTTATTCGGTGGCTTTAGGCTATGGATTTTCCGGAAGAAATGATAATAGGGATCTTATCAAAGGCAGCGGCGGTATCATGTTCAACCCAAATATCGGCTATCGTTTCGGGGCTTCGGCAGGTGCGAATTTTACGCTCTCATTAGGCTATAAATTGCAAAAGGCGAGCTTTACAGAACTGCGCTGGCAAAGTACGCTGAAGCGAAACTATACGTACAGTCGCTTGAATTTGAGATTGGGTTTGTTGTTCTAATACCAAAAGAATCTGAACATTTTTACTATCTTTAATCTCATTTTCATCAAATTAAAAGACATGTTCAGATACTTATTTTTATTCTTTTTTATTGCTGCAACGGCGGCATGTACCGGCACAAAAACGACAAGCAACGAATCCGATACTCCAACTGACAATACCTTAAAATGTGACTCCGAAAATCCGGCAGAAGACATTTCATGGATTCGCGAATTTGCGACCAATTACACGGGAAGAAGAGTCAACGCACACATCACACGCTATGAACTGGACGGTCAATATTTCTTCGAAATCAATAATTGCGTCAATTGCGCCGATGCGATGACCGTACTCTACACTTGCGACCACGGCAAAAAGTGCGAAACAGGCGGCATCGCCGGACTCCAAACCTGCGGTGATTTCTATGACCGCGCAGGTAAAGGCGAAGTCGTCTGGCGAAATTATAAAGACCCTAGGTAACTGGACTTTGGACATTGGGTAATTGGGAAACTGGGTAATTAGGTAAATCACTCATTATCAATAATTTACGTTGATTTGCATTTTATTTTAAATTAACTTTATTAAAATTTTTATTATGCTGATAAATAGCGAATTATGCTTTCGTTAGCCTAATTACCTAATTTCCTAATTACCTAATTTTCCAGTTACCTAATGTCCAAAGCCTAGTAGGTAAGGGAAGACGAAAAAAATAACTGCTTCATTTTGAGCAGCTTATTTTCTTTGTCCTCCCTAAGTTCAAGTTCAAATATTGATTCGCTTTAGCGAATTATGAAAGACTTAAATTAATTTATAAAATAATATGTAAGAGTTCAAATTTGGGCGTCAAATACAAGTTTAATCTATCGGATTTGGCTTTGCCAAATCAAGTATCTTGAACTTGAAGCTGACACTTGCGTTTGAACTTGAAAAACTATGTCCGAAAAAGAGCTCGTAGAAGGGTGTATTCGCAACGAACGACGTTTCCAGGAGTTGTTGTATCGGAAATACTTTGCCAAAATGATGGCGATGTGTTTGCGGCACACGCATGACCGCGAGCAAGCGATGGACATCGTGAATGATGGCTTTTTGAGGGTATTTAAGAAGTTGCATACTTTTCAATTTAAAGGCTCACTGGAGGGGTGGGTACGACGATTAGTATATCATAGTATTTCGGATTATTTTAGGAAAAATTCAAAATATGTACAGTATATTATACTCGAAGAAAAAGACGATTCGTGCGACGAAAAAGCGTATCAAAACTTGTTTTTTGAGGATGTTTTGAAAATGGTAGACAAATTGCCTCCGGCGACGAAAGATGTATTCAAATTGTACGCGATAGAAGGCTACACTCACGCAGAAATCGCTGTAAATCTGGGGATTAGCGCAGGAACGTCAAAGTGGCATCTCTCCAATGCAAGGATAAAATTAAAGTCCATGTTGGAGCAGAATAATGATTATAAATTACATGCAGGATAAAAATAACATAGCGGATATTGACGAGCAATTCACCGACTTGGGTTGGGAGAATATGCGCAGCGTTTTGGATGCAGAAATGCCTGTCGTACCTTTGCATAAGTGTATGTGGAGTCAGTTTTGGCCGCTAATACTCTTGCCTTTACTTTTCGTTTTTGGAATAATGATTTACTTCGGAATTGGTGTATGGCAAGACGAAAAAAGCTATGATAACATTGAGGGAATTAATCAGCCTGTTGCCGACAGTGTGATTGAAAATAACAATGATACGATTACATTTGAAGAGAACAACGAAACCACGAATGAAGTAATAATTGAAAGTGAAAAACAACATTCAAATGACAACATCGAACCAAAAGAAAAAGCGATAATTTCGCTAAAAAATGTTATCCAAAAAGATATTAAGAAAGATGTTAGTGAAAATAATTTACACATTATAAAAGAAAATAATTTACACATTGTAAAAGAAAATAATTTACACATAATAAAAGAAAATATTTATAATAGAAAAAATATAGACGAAAATGTATTTTTCGTTGAAAATAAGGTTGAAAACAGCAGCGTACATCCAAGTACCGACGACTTTAGCCATCGTGGACAGCCAAGTCACTTGACGGCTGGATTCGTCAGTACAAACAGCTCTGAAAAAGAGCCAACAAAAAACGTAACACCCACTGTCGTGCCAATAGAAAATTTAACTCAAAATTTATCAGGCAGTGCAAAGCGCATCTCTACTTTACCTCTTGAAAAAATGGGTTTTAACGACTTGGAAGTCAGTGAATTAGCAGCATTCTACCCAATCCCCCAACCTCGTAAATTTTCTCAAACATACAGCCTAATAACAGGTGTGCGTAGTAATGAATTTACAGATTTTGTCGGCGTAAATGCGGGCTTATTGGCTCATTATCGCTTTATGCCAAAATTAGGTTTGGAAACAGGCTTAATATATAACAAGCTCCGGAAAACAATTTATACAAATATTAATTATACGTATTTGATTACGCTACAATATCCTGACAATACCCGACAATTCAATAGAACTGTTGCAGATGCACTAAACTTTGATTATCTGCGACTTCCGCTTGCATTTACTTATCGTCCGCATGCAAAAATTCAACTTGCTGTGGGTATAAATTCGGGCTATCGTTTTACTATCCGGAGTACTAATACTAATGATACATTTTCTTTTGGGGTTAACTCTACGGACAACGATGGAAGCATAGCAGTGATTAATGAGACCTACGAATCTTCATTTACAGTGGATGCAGGAAGTATCGAATTCGACACGAGTTTGGTTACTAATGAACGGATTGATGTGCCTTATTCGTTCACTGTTCGCGAGTGGGATTTTACGGCACACGCTGGGCTTCGTTACTATCCGGTTCGGCGTCTCGGCATCGACCTCAGCTATCAATACGGACTGCTCAACATGACTCTAAACAATAGCATCAATCGCAATTCAGGAGTCCAACTCGCCTTAGTGTATCAATTACATAGATGAGAAAATTACAAAATGAGTAAATAATTTGCCGCTCACGAAAAATCGCTCAAAGGTGATTGACAGGTCACAGAGATATACTCTGCTGAAGGTCAGTGAATTACAGGTGGTCATGTATTGTGTCGATCGTTTGTGCTTATTCACTTATTTGGCAAGTATACAAATTATTTTTATGAATATCATTTTTGCACTAAAAAGTCCCTCACTTGCGCCCCTGATAAACCCCCGCCTCACTCAAAGCCTTCTTTGCTGCCTCTGTCACATCACCTGCAAAGCCTTTTTCATAACGTGCATCAAGTACGTAGGCTTTTATTTTTACATTCGTAGCGGATTGATTATCAAAATGGTCAAAAAACAAGACCGACACCGATTTGTCGATGTTCAGGTAGCGCGAAGTAATCGCTGCTTCAAAAGCAATCTTTCGCACACGCTCCACATCAATTCCGATGGGCAACCACAAATCAACGACCACCATGCAATCCAATGCGCCCGAATTGGCATTGGAAATATGTTCACTGATGATTTTTGAGTTCGGAATCGTCACGATACTATCATCGAGCGTATTAATATTTGTATTGCGAATACCGATGCGGACGACCTCGCCATAATTGCCATTAATATTAATCCTATCGCCCACCTGAAACGGGCGGTCAAAGATAATCAGCAAGCCCCCAAAGATATTTTTCAGAATATCTTGCGCCGCAAAACCCAATGCCAATGCCGACGAACCCATCAATGCCCACAAGGTATCAGAAGTCGGATCCCAGAGCGTCATCACGAGTACATAAATCGTTACCACCCATAAAATAACATTTGTAATCGGCTGCAAACGAAGGATTCGCAAGCGATGTCGGTTGAAACTATCTGCCAACGAGCGATACATCCAATTTGTACCCTTCGTGATTAACCATACAAAAATTGAGGCAATAATAACCGTTATAATCTTTGTCGGAGAAATGATTTTTGTCACCTTATCAAGGGCATCATTCAGGTTTTCACGTACTGCGCCAGGCACTTGTTCTTTAAGTTTTTCTACTTTTTTACCGACACTATTCTCTTTTTTTGCAGCTTTTTTGGCAACTTCTATACTATCTTTTAGTGCGATTTTTTTTAGCCCACTTTTCAAACTATCTATCTTCAAACTTGATGAATCAATTTGACCGAACACCTGAAATGTACTACAAACAAACACCAATAAAAAGATAATATTCCGACTCATAAAACACAAATTATAAAATATTTTTATAAAAAAATGATACACTAAAAAAACCATCAATCCGTCAACACACTACTTAATATTTCGATTCAAACGCCCATGAATTTGCGCCTTAACGGCATTCAAATAAAGCAAATTGATTTGATACTCCTCCTCAAATTGACTATCATAGGTTTTATTGTAAAGCAGGTCGTTTTCCATCAGTTTTTCCAAAATCAATTTACTACCTTTATTTGAATTTCGCAAAATGGCGTACAACTCCAGATTAGAAAGCGAAGTATGTTGCAGAATAGCTTCCAAAACAAACAACTCATCCAAAGTCAGCTGACCGATAGATTTTGGTTCATAAGATTTTATATATACTCGTTTTTCCCTTGCATAAGTGATAGAATGTCTCCAAAACAGCATAGCTTGCGAAATATTTCCACTGGCAAAAGCATGAAATTTATTAAAAAAATCGGTTCTGAGTAGCTCCTGTTTTTGTGTAGGGCTTGCCTCTTTAAGCTGCTGCGTCAATGTACCCGAAAGTGTACCGGGTTTCAAAAACACAAGCTCGTAGCCCTTATTTCGCTCATTAATCACGCTCTCAAGAATTTCTTTTTTAATAGGTTGAAGGCGAATAACCGATAAAAAATTTGACCCAAAACCAATCACCTGATTCAAATAGTAATAACTATACTGATTCATGGTAGCCACCCAAAAAATATCTTTTTTCGTTGCGTGAATCAACAACAAAAAATCCTCTAAAAGATTAAATCCATTTATTTTACGCAGAAAAAGTCGTTCTATATTTTCAAAAATAATCACCTGTTCGCCCTCCTGTTTCGGAAGAGTATTGAGGTCTTTGAGTGTGCGGGCTTCAGGGTAGTTAAGCGCGTTTTTGAGTTCCTTGACGAGTTCTTCAGGCGTGCTAATATTGCAGGTATTTTCGAGAATCCGCGCATGTGGGTAGATGGCACTACTCGCATTGAGCAGCGAAGTCATCCCTGCGCCAAATTCGCCGACAATCAGTAGCGGACTACGCGTGATTTTCCAGTTTTCATAAGCACGCTGCATCATTGCCATTTCCTCTTCGCGCCCTTCGAGTTGCTCGGCATCGTGTAGCGGATGTAGGCGAAATCGCTGAAGATAAGCCTCCGGTATTTCGGCAAGTTCTTGCACTTCTTCCACGACACTTTCCATTTTTCTTTCATCAAGAAAAAGAAATTCATAGGTCAATTTTCCATAATGTATAACAACATCTTTTATGCGGTAAAATGTATTTTTAAAATTCATACTTAATAATAGGCGTTTTATTTGGTGTTTTCCTCAATAATCATCTCTACTTCTACCGCAGTCATATCAAGTGAGGCATCAATAATAGAAATAAGTAGTGGGACAAAAATAGGCTTACAGTTTTGACGAGGTTGTTTTTTCATCCCTAAACTGGCAATTTTCATATTGTAAAGATACTGAAATGTATGGTGTCTTGCAATAGCAAAGCTGCTGTTTACAGAAAAATCAGTATCTTTGAAACTGATACTCAAATTTAAACATGCTCTTAACTTACACTTAATCATTCCTATTTATGAAATATGTCATAACCTCTTTGTTCATTTGCCTTTTGGCTATCAATGTCGTTTTTTCGCAAGAAAAAACATTCAATAAATATATTGAAAGCGGCATCGCGCTACACGATGCAGGCAAATACCAACGAGCCATCAATCAATACGAAAAAGCCCTGAAAATCAATAAAAAATCTACGCTCGCACACGCCGAAATCGCATATTCGTACACCGGAATGAACAACGTGAAAATGGCACTCAAACACGTCAATCGGGCATTTAAGGGCGATAATCCTGATAATTTTCCGATGATTTATATCCTCAAAGGAAATGTATTGGACAATATGGGCAAGACCAAACAAGCCGTAAAAATCTACCAAAAAGGCATCGCCAAACATCCAGAAATGTCAATATTGTACTTTAATCTCGGCATCACACAGATGCGGGCAGGCGCGACCACCAAAGCTAAAAATGCCTTCATTACTGCCATTTCAAAAAATTATTCACACGCATTGAGTCACTATTATTTGGGTAAATTGATGGAAGAAGAAGGCGAAAAAGTCCCGGCTATATTGGCGTATTATTTTTTCCTGCTACTCGAACCGGAAACGATACGTGCCGATGAAATTTACGACCGACTACTCGAATTAGTCAGTATAAATAGTGACGGAGATACAGGCAAAAAAGAGCCGATTACCATCAACCTGAGCTGGAAAGAAGGCGAAGAACCTGACCTTTCTTTTATGACCGTTGAGTTGATGCTTTCTTCTATGAATGCTCTCAACAGCACATTAGAAGGCAATGAGGAAAAGACAACTACAGACATACTCGTTGAGCAAACAAAAGGCATATTTAACCTCCTTGAAGAATTGAGCGAGGATGGAAATAAGCAAGGCATTTGGTGGGATTTTTATACGGCGCACTTTACGCATCTTTCTGAATGTGAAGTTATTACAGCGTTTTGCCATCACATCGGGCTATCCAAGGGCGGCGACATCGCCCTCTGGATGGAAGCCCACGAAGAAGAAACCATTGATTTTGTAAACTGCGTCAACGAATACGGGCGATAATAGTTAGTGATTAATGATTAATTTTTTATAGTTCTTTGACAAATCCAGTGGTGAGTATATTAATTAGGGCGTGCCCCCCTCCTTATCAGTCGGGGGTCGGGCTATCCGGCACTCTCTTCATTCCGCTATCGCTACATTTCGTTCAAACAACACCTCCTATCCCTCACGCAAAAAGACAAACGGACAGACGAAAAACGAATAAGGGAAGACGAAAAAAATAATCTACCCGTATTCTACTGAACAACGACTTTTTTGCAATTTGTATTTGATTAATTGTCAAGCAAATATATCATTCAATTTTAAGTGTAAAATTAGAATGCGGACTATCTCCCCCTCCAAAGGGGGAGATAGTTCGTGCTTTCGTTTTAAGTTTTGCCGCAAAAAACTAATAATCAATAAAATACAGTTTAAATAAAATTGTTGTTCAGTAGAATACATTTGGGGTAGATTATTTTCTTCCTCTTCCCTAACCACTACATTTGTCAAAGAACCATTTTTTCAAACCGTAGCGTAACGTCTCCGGCTTGCGCCGTAGTAACTTGTCTGCGTTTTTTTATATATATAATGAACATTTTACAGCTTAGTTGGAAAAACATCACTTCAAAGCCCTTAGCAGCTTTGTTGAGCTTGATTTTATTGGCTTTGGGAGTCGGGCTTATTTCGTTTTTATTGCTCTTAAATCAGCAAACCACAGAGAAATTTGAGCGCAATCAAGGCGGCGTCGATTTGGTTTTGGGCGCAAAGGGTAGCCCTTTACAATTGATACTATCGAGTATTTATCACATCGACAATCCGAATGGAAATATTCCCATGAAGTCCGTCCAACCATTTATGAATCCCAAACACCCGCTAATAAAAAAAGCCATTCCGATGGCACTTGGCGATAGTTATAAAACCTATCGTATCGTTGGTACAAATCACGAATACGTGGATATTTACGAGGGGGAAATAAACAGCGGTCGGCTGTGGGACGGCGATTTTGAAGTCGTCATTGGCGCGAAAGTCGCGGAGATGACGGGGCTAAAATTTGGCGATACTTTTCACAGCGCACACGGTTTGGGCGAGACGGTTTCACATCACCATGAACACGATTTCCGCGTAGCGGGCATCCTCAAAAAAAATAATACGGTACTCGACCAACTCATCCTCACCGACATGCGTAATGTGTGGCTCGCACACGCTCCGCACGGCGACGAAGGACACAGTCACGACCTCATCGAAGCCGAACAAGACATCACTTCTCTACTCGTTTTTTATAAAAATAGAACCGACTTACGAACGCTGAATTTCCCTCGTGGCATCAATAAAAACACCGATATACTCGCCGCCAATCCTGCCTACGAAACCGCCCGATTGTTTGAAATGATGGGTATTGCCGAGCGTGCTTTGCGTTTTTTGGCGTTTGCGATTGTGTTTGTGTCGGCTTTGAGCGTTTTTATTTCCCTGTATAAATCGTTGAAAGACAGGCGTTACGAACTCGCTATCATGCGTGTCATGGGTAGTTCGCGCAGCAAATTGTTTGGTTTAATTACTCTCGAAGGGGTTTTATTGGCATTGGTCGGGGGGCTTTTGGGTATCGTTTTGGCGCATATTAGCATGTCGGTATTGGCACGTTATATGCAAGATGCCTATCAGTATAGTTTCACCGGTTGGCAGTTTCTTCCAGAAGAATTATACTTGATTATCGGTGCTTTGTTGATTGGTTTTGTAGCGGCAATTATTCCCGCCATTCAAGCGTCAAATACTGATGCGGCTGAAATGCTACAATGATGAAATGCTTTAATGCTACAATGTTTTTAATGTGTGAATTTTGAATGAATGAATTTTGAATGAATGAATCAAGAGATTTTAATCTTGTGATTTTTAGATAATATTTGCTGGTTTTAGTGAAAAATGATTCATTCATTTACTCATTCATTGAGAATTTAGAATAAAGTTTATTGTATAATTTGTTTGTTTTGCCGTTGTCGCCAGACGAATTCAGTTGCAAATAAAGCGTATTTGAATGGTCAAACCACTGATTTTTATAAAATCCTTCGTCTGCCGACTATTCCATACTTTATTCGAACACTACCGAATTTTAAATATTAAAAAAATAATATGAAACGAATTATCGTGTGTATTACAGCTCTTTTTTTTACGGTAAATACTTACGCACAACAACAAGCCAGCGCGTGGAAAACGCTTTCTCTGGTAACCTATAATATGGAGTTTGACGAATTGATGGGAATGGAGGTGCAGAAGCCGATTTATATGCAGCCCATCATGGATTTGTCGGGCGAAGAAGTGACCTTGAAGGGTTATATTATTCCATTGAAAGGCGAGAAAGCACAGAGTCATTTTATGTTTTCGGCGTATCCGTACAAGATGTGTTTTTTCTGCGGAAATGCAGGACCTGAAACCGTTTTACAAGCATTTACAAAGGATAAAATAAAAGTACCTTATACGTCTAAAGCGATTACGATTCGCGGGAAATTATCGCTCAATCATGGTGATGTAAATGAGTTGATGTATACGCTGACGAACGTGGTTGTGGTGGAGTAATTTTGTTATCCGTTTGTATTTTGTCTTAAAAATTTCTCCAAATTAAAAAGAATTTAAACATGAAAAAAATAATAATCCTCACTGTTCTCATAATCACCTCAATTACCCTTTTCGCTCAAGAAAAAGAGGTGCAAAAAAAAGAAAACACTTGGAAAACCCTTTCCAAAATTACCTACAAACAGCAGTACGATGAAATGATGGGTTTTGACATAGACATCCCTGTATTCAGCCAATCGGTCAAGGATTTGGAGGGGAAAGAAGTCGAAGTCGAAGGCTACATTATTCCGGTGGAAGGCTACAAACAACAAAGCAATTTCGTATTTTCTGCCTACCCTTACAATATGTGCTTCTTCTGCGGTGGTGCTGGACCAGAGACGGTCATGGAAGTCAATTCTGACGACCCAAAAATCACCTACACCTCCAAGCCTATCATCATCAAAGGCGTACTCGAACTCAACTCCGGTGACATCAATCGACTCATGTATACACTCAAAGATGCCATGTTGGTCGAAAAAAAGTGATGGTTTGGTACTCGAATTGTAGGATTGTTATTACTTTTGGGAACTAATGAGCCATTTAAACAATCCGACAATTCAACAATCGCATATGTCACAACCAGAACGCCCCCAATATCAAGTACCGTCAAAGGTCATCGCTGACCTCATAGATGCGCCGCCTGTTCCGGCGGTCAGTATTCATTCTGTTAGCCGTAAAACGCTGTTTTTTCATCGTCCAAATTTGCCTTCTATTGATGAAGTGGCAGTGGATGAGTTGCGCCTTGCAGGAGTGCGTATCAATCCGCGTACCAATGGCGGTAGTCGCGTGCTTTTCTTCGACAAATTTTTCATTCAACAAGACGGCAAACAACTCAAAGTACGCGGTATTCCGCCGCGTGCCAAGATTCAAAATGTAGCATGGTCGCCCGACGGCGAGCGCATCGCCTTTACGATTACTCGCGCACGAGGCATCGAATTATGGATTGCCGAAGGTGAAATTTTTACCGCCAGAAAACTAACCGGAACTATCATCAACGATACCCTCGGCAGTCCTTTTTGCTGGCTTTCTGATAGCGAAACGCTCTTATGCAATACCGTTCCTGACGATAGAGGCAAAGCACCACTCGCGCCCCGTGTGCCACAAGGTCCTGTCATTCAAGAGAATATAGCTAAAAAAACCGCACACCGTACCTATCAAGATGTATTGAAAAACGAACACGACGCAGCACTATTCGAATACTATACAAGCAGCCAATTGCTTCGGATAAATATAGCAATAGGACGCTCCCGCAAGTTGGGCAAACCTGCCATAATAGCTGCCGTTTCGCCTTCGCCTGATGGGCAATATATACATGTTACACAGATCCAACGCCCGTTTTCTTATGTGGTGCCTTACTCACGTTTTGCGAAGCGCATCGAATTATGGAATCGTGATGGCAAACGCATCAAAACCGTTGCCGAAGTACCTATAGCAGATGATATTCCGCAAGGATTTGATGCCGTGCGTACTGGACCGCGCGATTTTTGTTGGCGAAATGACCGCCCCGCAAGCCTCTACTGGATAGAAGCCCAAGACGGCGGAGATACTCGCCGCGAAGTAAAAATCCGCGACCAAGCCTTTTATCTCGACGCACCATTTGATGGCGAAATCCAAAAAAGCATTGCTACGGCGATGCGTTTTAGTACATTTAAATGGGGAACAGGTGATGTGGCTACCGTAGAAGAATGGCAGTGGAAAGACCGCCGCATCGTGACCTCTTTGTTTTCGCCAGACGCACCGGAAAAGCCCAAAAAAGTGCTTTTTGACCGTTCATGGGAAGACAGATACAATAGCCCCGGCGGTTTTGAAACACATTCCAACGAGTACGGACGGCATGTATTGATGCAAAATAAAAAAGGAAAATTATTTTTGATAGGAGAAGGGGCTTCGCCCGAAGGCAAGCGACCTTTTATAGACTTGTTTGATGTAAAAAAACAAAAAACAAAACGCCTCTGGCAATCCAAAGCACCGCATTACGAAGTACCCGTTAAAATATTAGACCCTAACAATCGAATAATTGTTACCAGCAGAGAATCAAAAAACGAACCTGCAAATTATTACATCAAAAATCTGAAAAAAGGAAAAGAAACACAAGTTTCCCATTTCCCTCATCCATATCCGCACCTCCAAAAACTAAGCCCCCAACTACTCGAATACAAGCGCAAAGACGGCGTAAAACTTCGCGCCAAACTCTATCTCCCCATTGATTACGACAAAAAGAAACACGGACTACTGCCCGTACTCATGTGGGCATACCCGCGCGAGTTCAAAAGCGCAGAAGCGGCAGGACAAATGCAGGATTCACCCTTTAGTTTTACGCGATTGCACGCTCATTCGCCTTTGTATTGGGTCACGCAAGGCTATGCCGTAGTCGAAGGTTTTGGGATGCCCATCATCGGTGAAGGCGATACCGAACCCAACGAAAAATTCGTAGAACAAATCCGCAGGAATGCCAAAGCTGCCATCAAAAAAATTACCAAAATGGGTATCGCCGACCCCAAGCGTATCGCTGTCGGCGGACATTCCTACGGCGCATTTATGACAGCTAATCTATTGGCACACACCGATTTATTTGCAGCAGGTATCGCACGTAGCGGTGCGTACAATCGCACCCTCACGCCTTTTGGTTTTCAGTCCGAAGAACGCAACTTTTGGGAAGCCATCGAAACCTATATGCAAATGTCGCCTTTCACTCATGCCAATAAAATCAATGCCCCTCTTCTACTCATTCACGGCGAAGTCGATAGCAATTCCGGTACTTACCCGATGCAAAGCGAACGTTTTTATAATGCGCTCAAAGGCTTAGGCAAAACCGCACGTTTGGCGATTTTGCCGAGAGAAAGCCACGGCTATCGCGCCCGAGAATCAGTGATGCACATGCTTTGGGAAATGACCGAATGGTTGGATAAGTATGTGAAAAATAAGGCTGATTAGGGAAATTGGAAATTGGTTGATTGGGGGAAATTAGTTTTCCACTATCGCCATCCACGTCAGACGTTTTCAACGGCTGACGAGAATGGCGATAGGAATGAAAATTTGGGCGTATCCCCCTCCTTATCAGTCGGGGGTCGGGCTATCCGGCACTCTCTCCGCTACGCTACGTTCAAACAACACCTACTATCCCTTACGCAAGAAACGAGTAATCACGGGATTTGTCAAAGAACCACTATTTTTTAAAAAATAATAATTTGTAACTACTCACATTCTTTGTTCGTTGTACTTCGTTCTATGTTAATTTGGGAAAACATCCCATAATTTTGGTATTATTTGAGCAATTATTTCGTGTTTTATGCCCATTTTAACAGATTATGATAGTTTTCTGCAAAATCAACAAAGTACGAAGTACAAAGAACGACGAACCTGAGTAGTTACAATAAGGGAAGAGGAAGAAAATAATCTACCCCAAATGAAGAAGTTATTTTTTTTATATGTTTGGCTAAATTTGACGCGTATAGCCGAGCTACGTAAGTGAAAGAAATTAAATAAATTGTTCCATAATGCGCCGTAATTTTTTCTTCTAAAGAATTCAAAAAATCGTTGCATAGCCATAGCTACGGAACTATTTTTTGTGTTTTTTAGAAGGGAAAAGAACAAGCATAATGGGGCAAGTTATTTATTTTCTTTCACTAAGGAAGATTTAGTGAAACACATAAGAAAAAGAACAATTCAGACGAGTAGATTATTTTTTTCGTCTTCCCTAACTTTAGTAAACATGAAAAAGTCTGTGATTTTGTGATTGAAATAATAAAATTGAAAACCACTCAAAAAACCCTTAAATTTGTTATAATACAAATCAGCAAAAATGAATACAGCTAAAAAATTACGCTCGGATATTATAGAGATGCTACCGCAAGTAGATGCTATCAGGACATTGGAGTCTATTCACCATCAACTTGAAGTAGCACAATTTGAGGAGCATTATAAGCAATGGAAAGCGGAAACCGTATTTGAATCGAATGGTAGGAAAATTTTAGAAAATACTCATTATCAGAAGATTATTAATATGGGAAAAGTTGCTGTACCTCTGATCTTAGAAAAATATGTACAAGCTAACGATCATTGGTCTTACGCATTAAGAAGTATTACAGGAATCAGCCTTAATGAATCTACAAACTATGGCAATTTGGAAGCTATCAGGATGGATTGGATTGAGTGGGGCGTTAAAAAAAAGTTGATAGATGCACCAGAGTTTTCCAAATGAATTTCCAAATTCTATTCAGAAACCTTTTCTGAGGACTAGCCCACAAGATGTGCGATATAATTGCATAGGATGGGCTTTTGGAGATAACAAAAAATTTTATTGGCCCTCTGATTTCCCAGAGTATTTCTGGCCTGAAAATGTCAAAAAAGAGGAATCAGTTGATGCCTTTATTGAACTATATGAATCCGTTGAGTATTCAAATTGTAAAGATGGGGAATTGGAAGCAGGATATGAAAAGATTGCTATTTTCGCATTAAATGGGAAACCCACACACGCAGCCCGACAACTCGAAGACGGATTTTGGACAAGCAAACTCGGCTCTCATGTGGATGTAACGCACAGTATTCAGGCTATCGAGGGCGGCATGTACGGAGATGTTGTACAATACATGAAACGAAGAATAGTTGGTGCGTCTCTAGCAACAGATGCTCCTGTTATGGAGGAGAAAGATTTTATGACTATTCATGGGTAGTTTTGGATGTCGAACCCCAGCAAAAAACCGCCACGGCAGACGTTTTCAACGGCTGACGAGAATGGCGATAGGAATTGGAATTTGGGCGTGCCACCATCAAACTATTTAGCTACCAAAACTTCATCCACTATTTTTTAATTAAAATTTATACATAAAAAACAGTTCCGTCCAAAACGCATGAAAAATACCACTTTTGGCTGTTTCTCTCGAAAGAGTTTTGTCCAAAACTCATTTTTTTTGGCACTTTTGGACAAAATTCTATAAAATTAATGTTAAAATAGCATTTCACTGGTGCAACAAAGATTGGATATGAGTGTGCTTTTTAACTAAATCGCATGCCTATCCTCCAATGGAACATGTTCCATTGGAAAATAGGCAGCAAATCGGATGCTCATTATAAAAGAAATTAAAGATTTATCCTGCACCCTCCATAGTCGATCAAATGGGTAAATAATGTAGATAACAGGTATTTTTAAAATACCTGTTATCTACATTATTTACCCATTTGATTTGCCCTGAAATGAAACCTTTACCTTGTCTTTCCGTTCAAATAGTTACATCATAAATTTGAACGATATGGCAGTAAAAATCATCATCGGTATTATCTTATCCGTTAACTTCCTTTTTATATTGCTCCTTGATGCAGAAATGCGTCGGCTTTTAAAGTGAGGGCAGCATTTACGATTTTTGTATTATAATTGTATTGGCTCAAATTGAATTAAAGTTTTGATTTTCAATTGTTTAAGTTAATTTAACTTGAGTGTGTCACAAATCGGTGGTCGTTGCGATACCGATAAGATACGTTAGCATTGACCCCGTTTGTAGAAAAAGCAAACCCAAAGCTAATCAAGGTGCGTACCACCGACACCGTTTGTACGCGCTAACGGTGTCGGTACTACGTACCTTAATAGGTTGTTCTCTAGACCTTGCTACAAACGGGGACGGTACTACCGTACCTTTAATGCCACCGATTTGTGACACACTCATTTAAGGGAAGACGAAAAAAATAATCTCCCCGTCTGAATTGTTCTTTTTCCTATATGTTTCACTAAATCTTCCTTAGTGAAAGAAAATAAATAACTTGCCCCATTATGCTTGTTCTTTTCCCTTCTAAAAAACACAAAAATAGTTCCGTAGCTATGGCTATGCAACGATTTTTTGAATTCTTTAGAAGAAAAAATTACGGCGCATTATGGAACAATTTATTTAATTTCTTTCACTAACTTCATCAGGCTTAACATTAACTTAATATAAAAACGCTATTTAAGTAAAAAATAAAATAGATTTTCGCAGTTGCAATTTTATGGGTGCATCTCAAAATGTCGCATATTGAAAAGTGTAAATTATTTTTAAAGCGATTTCTTATGATTTTGGGCTAAATTTCTAAACAAAAACTGATTTTTAGCCCTAAAGCATGCTTGTTTTTAATTTATAAAAAATAAAATACGACATTTTGAGATGCACCCAATTTTATATAGTATTCGACTAGAGTATGGTAAATACAATACGAGAATTGCAAGGCAAATTATTCTGCTAAAAGTGAGTGTTTTGGTAATCAAACATCAGCATTTTATAAAAACATTCGCCTTGCGACTATTCCATAATTAGGGAAGACGAAAAAAATAATCTACTCGTCTGAATTGTTCTTTTTCTTATATGTTTCACTTAGTGAAAGAAAATAAATAACTTCTTTATTTGGGGTAGATTATTTTCTTCCTCTTCCCTTACTCGAACACTACCCAATTTTCCTGTAACTAAAAATTTAAGACCATTTAAATGGATGTAACAATGATGGCGATGTGGATAGGTTTTATACTCGCCGCTTATTCTGTTGTCGGTAATGACGTTATTCAAACCCTTGGAACATTTCTCGCCTCGAATGAAAAACGCCCGTGGTACGTGCTTTGGGCGTTTGCGGGTACGATTTTGGTCGCTACGCTTGTTTATGGTTGGTATGCCAATAGTGGCGATGTTTCCTATCAAAGACTGCTGGGTAATGGCGGTTTTGAAGACCCGAAGTACAAAGACCCAAGCAATATTCCGGGCTTTGGTTGGGTGTATGTGTTGCCGCCTTTGGTGTTGATGGTCATTACGCGAGTGGGTATTCCGGTGAGTACTTCCTTTATGATTTTGACGTTTTTTAACCCCAAAAACTTGTATGACATGGTCATCAAATCCATGTCGGGTTATTTGGTGGCTTTTGTGGTGGCGATTGTGTTGTATATTTTCATTACAAAAACATTGGAAAAACGCTTTGCCAACACCGAGATGACCGATAAAGAACGGACACGCTGGACGATAGCACAGTGGGCATCAACGGGCTTTTTGTGGACGCAATGGCTGGCACAGGATTTTGCGAATATTTATGTGTATCTCCCACGTCGAGTAGATGGGCAGACGCTTATCATTTCACTGAGTATTCTGTTGGTGATGTTGGCGTATATTTTCTATACGAAAGGTGGTGCTATTCAAGCGATTGTGAAAGCAAAATCAAATACTACGGATATTCGCTCGGCGACTTTTATTGATCTATCGTTTGCGATGGTGTTGCTCTTTTTCAAAGAACTCAATAATATTCCGATGAGTACAACTTGGGTCTTCTTAGGCTTGTTGGCAGGTCGTGAAATCGCCCTAAATTACAACTTATCCAAGACCGTATCGAAGGCAGTATTTGGCGATTTAGGCAGAGATTTGGCGAAGGTATTTTTTGGTCTGGCAGTTAGTATCGCACTGGTGTTTTTGATTAAGTTTTTAACGGCTTAGTATCAGGAACAAGAACAAGTCAAGATGCAGTTTTTATTGTTTTTTATCCTTGATAAAACAATTCAGTAGTAAAACATTAAAACAGTAAAACTACATTAAGTACAAGAAAATACAATTTTAACGAAATTTAATTTTGTATTTTATTATAAATAATTTTATTAGAATATTTATATTTAAAATAAATTTAATTTATAATTTTAAAAATGGATTAGTTAAAAATTTTCGTTTTCTGTCTCGCGATTGTTCGTCCCTTGCGTAAGGGATAGTAGGTGTTGTTTGAACGTAAGGGAAGACGAAAAAAATAATCTACCCGTCTGAATTGTTCTTTTTCTTATATGTTTCACTAAATCTTCCTTATCCCGAATCAAGTACGGGACAGGCTGTAGCTCGGCTATGCGCGTCAAATTTAGCCAAACATATAAAAAAAATAACTTCTTCATTTGGGGCAGATTATTTTCTTCCTCTTCCCTAACGTAGCGATAGCGGAGTGGAGAGAGTGCCGGATAGCCCGACCCCCGACTGATAAGGAGGGGGATACGCCCAAATTTTCATTCACTTCACTGGATTTGTCAAAGAACCAAAATTAATATATAACTTAATAACTTTGATTTCGCTGATTTTGAAGTGAGAAAAAAGTATTTGAAATTAGTATTTTTAATAAAAATTAATAATTCATAAAGTATTGACAATTAAATACTTATAAGTTTAAACTGGTTTTTGATAAATCATGCTTCAAATTATCAACAACAAAATAGAAGCCAATTAAAAGCTTAAATAAATTTAGTGTGTCACAAATCGGTGACATTAAAGGTACGGTATCCCGTATAGCTATCGGGAGACCCCGTTTATAGCAAGGTCTAAAGAACAACCAATTAAGGTACGTAGTACCGACACCGATAGCTATCGGGGTTAGCGCGTACAAACGGTGTCGGTACTACGCACCTTGATTAGCTTTGGGTTTGCTTTTTCTACAAACGGTGTCGTGCTAACGCATCTTATCGGTATCGCAACGACCACCGATTTTTGACACACTTAAATAAATTTATGTTTATTTTTTAATTTTATAAATATTTAATAATCAATTAATAAAATTTATTTTCTTACTTAAAAATCAGCGAAACGCAAGTAATAAGTATTTGCTATTTTAATTTAAAAATAAAATTTCATCTTTTTTGACTACTCATACTTATTAAGGTAGACTCAACAGTAAAATAGTAAAATAGTAAAATAGTAAAACAGTAAAACAATTCAACAGTAAAACAATTCAACAGTAAAACAATTCAACAGTAAAACAGTAAAATCATGCCCAATTACTACCCACTCCCTTTTCCATTCGACAAAGTACTCAACAAGCAAGAGCGACTCAAAACCGAGTCCCTTGAAGCCTCTATACGCGACAACATCCGCTTTTGTATCATGACGCGCTTAGGCGAATTTACCTACGATAGAAGCTTGGGATTTGAAATGTGGGAACATGACAAAAAAGTATTTTACCATGAAAAAGAACCCTATTACGAAGAAGAAGTAGAGATAGTCTACAAGGGATTGATGGAAAATTCTGCCGCCCAAAAAGATTTCACACGCTCGCTAAAAGCGCTCATTCAAAAAAACGAAATTCGCCTCGAACAGATAGAAACCTCCTTTGAATTTAAAAAAGTTGGAGAAAATAAAAAAGACGGCTCAGTCTACCAACGCCGCATCGAAATCATCGTCAAAGGAAGAATCAAAAGCACCGGAAGACAACTCAATCCGGCATTTATCATGGAAATATTATACTCACCTTTTCGCGTCGAAAGCAATATCTGACCCGTTTATTCGTTACTTATTACCAAAAAAAATAAATAATTCATACATTTGATACGTAAAAAAACTCCTGCAAGCTCGGTTGCCGTTCATCGTCTACCGTCCATCGTCTACCGTTCACATGACTAAAGAAGAAATAGCCAATGCCCTACTGCGCCAAGCAGGTTACTATTGGGACAAGGAAAACGAAGATACCGTCAATCCTATAGACCCCAATAGCTACGACCCTGCGGTAGATAAGATATTCAAAGCCAACGCCGTAGAACTCGAAAAACTCTATGCCGAAATCGGCGTTTCGCAGCAGCGTATCATCACGGGCTTATCGCGTACCCTTGTGCCGGATAGCTCACTTTTGCCCTTTCCGGCTGTCACGGTCGCGCAGCTCAACACCAAATTCAACCGTATAGAAATCACCCCCGAAGACAGCTTCATGATTTCGGGGCAAGACGATACGGGCAACAAACACGACTACTATTTTACGACCCTTTTCGAACATCAATTTCCAAGTACTCAACTTCGGTACATCGTCACCAATTCAGACGTTATCAAAGTAGAAACCGAACTCCAAACCCTCAAAAGCAAAAACGCACGTCCCGGTTTCAAAGACACCAAACACATCTGGCTCGGCTTAGACATCAATAAAAGTACCGACCCCGACGACCACCTTATTTTTTTCTTGGGCAACAAAATTGTCAACGAATTTGACCGTCATTACGCCGTCTTTTGTAGCACCGAAGGTAAGCACCGCAGCACTTGGAAAATCAACGGCAAAGACGAACTCGAACTCTCCGTACAAAAAGGACTCGAACATTTTCTCGACGATGCCGCCAAGACCAAAACCAAAGACGCCACCACCAATCTACTCAACGCCCTCAAAGTCCCCTATGCCTACGAGCAACAAATATTTACCCGATTCAAAGGCAGCTTTTTGACCCTCAAAAACCTGCCCGACAACCTCGAAACCCACAAAAGCCCCTTACCACCATTTGGAGACGACCAACATTTTGACCTCCCAAATACAGAACACCTACTCTGGATTCGCATAGATTTTCAGTTGCCAATTCCCAATAAATTTTTCCTAAAAAACCGTTTATATACCAACTGCGTACCACTCCTCAACCGCAAATTGGTACAGCGCAACGTCTCCAAATCCGACTTTGACCGCATCCTCCTGCCCATGCCCACCCAAGATTACTTCCTCTCTATCAATAAGATATGGGACGAAACCCAAGAAGCCGGCTACGAGCGCGTCGATATACTCAACCCCGACGATCAGTACGGCTCCTATATTATCCGCACAGGCAGCAGCACCCGCCGATTCAACCAACACGACGCATCCAAACAAATCTATCGCCTCCTCGAAACCATCCAAGAAGAACACACCTCATTCAAAGAAGGCGGCATCAATCGCCTCAAAGAAGACTTCAACGTCATCGACAAAGCCATGAACCGAATCCGCAAGGAAATGTACGATGATTATTACCAAAGAGGACTCCGCACCGACTACTTTGCTATCGCAAATTTTCGTCCGGCGGCACTCGCGATTTATTACAATTATTGGGAAACACAAGGCGACGCCCTCAATCATTTTCGCGATAGAAACAAACTCAATGTACGTTCCGCAGATGTGCGCGGCATCAAAGGGAAAACCATTTTACCGATACAAGAGGGTAGGGGAGAGCTACGCGAAGAAGACTATATCAACCTACTCAAAGAAGCTATTTTATCCAGAAATAAAATTGTCACAAAAGGCGATATCGAACAATATTTCCATCGCTATAAAAACAATATCAAAGTCCTCAATATCAGCCGCGAATTATCCATCAATCAACAAACACAAGAATACGAGCGAGTTATCTTAGTAAAATTAAACCTAATTCGTAAAACAAAGAAAGACAGTGAAGTAAAAGAATTTATGACAGCAAGGCTTCAAAATGAACTCAATGCGATGACGACATTTTTTACGCCCATAAAAATAGAATTTATTAATAATTGATGGCTGATAAAACTAACATACAAAAACTACTCGACATCATCTCTATCAAATTAGAGACAGACATCCTCGTCGAATGCTTCGCTGCCATGGTTGCGAACAGTGGCACGTATGCGGAAAACGAAATACATATCTTACCTGCCCATAACTTCCGAAGAAACTACCGCAACGACATCGTAGGCATCAAACAACTCACCATAGAAGACGAAAAAAACGACTACGAAGAAGAACGCATTTTAAACATACAAACCAGTCGGACAGGCGTACTCGACTACCTCCCCGAAGCCTTTTTCGAGCAAAAACCCTTCAAACTCAGAGATGAAACCATCGAGCAATGGCAAAAACGAATAGAAGAATACTGGAAAAAACTACCTGAAAAAAACGAAAGCGCACAGCGATTTTTCCGACCCTTGGAAATCGAATACAACAAAATCCGTGTACGCCGCGAGCGCAGAGAAGTTAATTTATTAAGAGATAAAAACCCTTTATTAAAGCGAATTTGGAAAGAATTTGCTACAGATACACTCGCGCAAAGGCGATTTGTGAGCACACTACATTTGCTTACGTATGTAGTTGGAGATAAGCATAAAACAAAACATCTAATAGAATATGTATTAGGAAAAAAAATCACGCTACAATTTGGCGTAAGAGAAAAAACCGAACTCCCTGCCGACCTCAAACCTACCATCGGAAGTGCAGGCTTGGCACTGGGTTTCAACTCGAATATCGGTAGCGATATTTACGAATATGCACAAACCTGTACATTTACGATAATGGATTTGCAAAAACGTGAATTTTTCGACTACCAAGACCCTCAATCCGTACCTAGAAAACTACTCGACACTATCGAAAAATACTATTTTCCCTTAGATGTAGAAGTCAGTTTCAGCTTCCAAATCAGCACCGCTCCACAACGCAAAACCCGCACCGATGGCACAACATACGAAGCACCTATTGACCAATTTTACCTAAACGACAACCCAAAATCCGGCGAAGGCTGCCTCGGATTTAGTACTCGATTAGGGGAAGCGATTGAAGTTTAAGTTTAAGTCTAATTTTTTTTTTGATAAAATACTAACTATCAAATAACTATAAATTTAAATTTTATTTAAATTTAAATTTATTCTTGAACTTAAACTTTTTAGTCATATTCATTTAAATTTTTATTCGTAAATTACATTAGAATTTTGCGAATAAAAACACAAAATAACGGTTCAAAACTGTACACAAAACAGTTTTTTGCGAATGTAAGTGAAAGAAATTAAATAAATTGTTCTGTAATGCGCCGTAATTTTTTCTTCTAAGGTCGCACTGAAATATAGCCATTTTTTAATTAATTAAAATTATTTTGTAATTTATTTATTATAAAAATGAATTATTTATAAATATTTTTTATTATAAAATAATTTAAAAATATCCTTATTTCAGCAGAACCTTCTAAAGAATTCAAAAAATCGTTGCATAGCCATAGCTACGAAACTATTTTTTGTGTTTTTTAGAAGGGAAAAGAACAAGTATAATGGGGCAAGTTATTTATTTTCTTTCACTAAGTGTAGTAGCGGCTACAATCGTTCATTCAAAATTCACTCATTCACTCATTCAAAATTTACTATGACCGCCAACGAAAGTAGAATATACGGTGCCTTACTCACACTTGCGAGCCTTATGGTTATTACGCTTGTTGTGATGGGTGCACCTGCACGCGAAAAGGTCAAATGCGAGGGTTACAACTTGGATTTTGTCATTGAAGGCAATCGCGACACCTTTCGCATTGGTGACCCGATATCTATCGCCAATGCTACCAACAATGTCAATGCATTAGAATGGCTGGTCAGTGATTTAGATAGCGTATTGGTCGGGAAAACCATGCGTGAGCAAAGCCTTGTCTTAGTATTTACCCGAGAAGGAGAAAAAAATATCCAACTCCGCATCAATGACCGCGAAGATTGTACTACGGTAGCCAAGCGTATTTTTATCATGCCGCACTGCTCCGACGGTCAACAAAATGGCAGCGAAACTAATGTAGATTGCGGCGGTAATTGTCCACCCTGTGAAGGTGAAATTGTAGATGCGAATCCCTCAAACCTTACACCAATCACTCTCCCCACTCTCCCCACTTGCTACGATGGCAGACAAAACGGCACAGAAACAGGCGTTGATTGTGGTGGCAACAATTGTGCGCCCTGCGCTCCAAGTCCTATGAACAACTTGCCTTATGCCACCATTGTCCGTATAGCAGGAGAACCGATATGTCAAACTCTTATTACATTTGATTGCGGCATCTCATCACAATATAATCCTGAGTGGTCATTCGATGATACGGGTAGTGAGAGATCTTCGGGTACACGCACCACACACAAGTTCCGCAATGCAGGAGCGTACACCATTCGAGTTTACATTGGCAATACACAAGTTGGGCAAAAACGATTCAATATCGGCGCATGTTCGGAAGATTCACCATCTTCGCCACCACCAATAATAAAACCCCCAACGGCGACAAGCATCATACTTCCAACTCGTTTAAACTGCAAAGAAGTACTAAAATTTTACTCAACAAGTACACAAACAGGCAGTCGTTTACGTTGGCAGGTCAACGGCGTAGAAAAAACAGGCGAAAACTTCTATCATACTTTTGAACAAGCAGGAACATATACTTTGAAATTGTATGTCGGATTGAGCAATAGCCCTGCCGATACCCGGACATTTACGGTGAAATGCAATCCACAAACAACAGTTCCATCAAGACCAAAAGATGTCGAACTTGCCCCCAATATCAAAATACAATTTCAGAACATTATCCAAAAATCCAAAGAAAGGGGCGGCAAGAGAATTGCCCGTAGAATTTACGAAGAAACCCTCAAAGACGCCAGTATGTGCAACAAACAAAGCACAAGGGTTATAGTCAATAATTTGGGCGAAAAAACGCTCGACACTTATTATCAGCAACTCATTGACGAAAAATTAACGATTACAGAAGTTCGCGTAAAAAAGAACGGAAATTGCATAGAAAAAATTCTCATTAATCATCATAGAAAATAACGTGCTGACGTGTTGACGTACTGATGTGCTGACGTAAATATTCGCCCACATCAGCACATCAGCACATCAGCACATTAGCACATCAGCACATAAAACATGGCACTCACGATTCAAAACTTCGACCTCGGCAGCAAACTTGCCGTAGAAATCGCCCAAAAACTCGCAAAAGAACACGCTCACTCCACCTTTGGTGCATCGCATTTGCTCATGGCATTGCTCAATGAGCGAGTCGGTATCACGAGTTTTCTCGCCTTGATGGATAAAGACCTCAGCTACCTCAAAGGTTGGGCGCAATATCGCATGGACGAATACCGCACAAAGGGCTTGCCCGACGACAGCCCAGAAGCCGACGAAGATGCCCGAAAGGTACTCGACGTAGCACGTACCTTCCAACTCATGTTCGACCAAGGACACATCACGCCCGTCTGCATACTCGCAGCACTTACGCGCCCGGGTGTAGGCTTTCCGAAGGGACAAATGGGCAGCCTTCGACTCACCGAAGATGAGTTGGTACAGGCAGTCTTGAATGATGCTTCAATTATAAATGCAATAGGAGGCGATAACGGTTCTCCTGCATCTACGTCTGCGCCTTCTGCAAAGCATTTACCGGAAAATACAAAGGCATTTTTGACCTATTGTATTGATAAAATTGCAGAAGCAAAACAAGGTAAAATCGACCCCATTTTTGGACGCGATAAGGAGATTGGGCAAATGGAAAATATCCTCTGCCGACGCACCAAACCCAATGTCATCATCACCGGCGAACCCGGCGTTGGAAAAACAGCTCTGGTCGATGGTTTTGCCCTCAAAATCGCTAACGGTGAGGTCAGTGAATATTTCAAAAAAGCTAAATTATTTCAACTTGATATTGGCGCACTCGTAGCGGGTGCAGCGTATCGCGGCGAGGTAGAAGACCGTTTGAAAAAGATATTAACCGAAATCAAACGTATGGATAAATTGATTTTATTCATTGACGAAATACATATGATTTTGGATAAAGACGGTGGCGCAAAAGGCATTGCCAATCTCCTGAAACCCGAACTCGCGCGTGGCGAAATCAACGTCATCGGCGCGACGACGAATAAAGAATATCGTATTTATTTGGAAAAAGACGCAGCATTTAGCCGTCGATTTGAAGTCATACGAGTAGAAGAACCGACGGTGCCGGGCGCGATTAAGATGATGAGTGGTTTGAAAAATTTGTTTGAAGACCACCATAATTTTAAAATAGGCGATGAAGCCGTCAGCGAAACCGCCAAACTCGCCAAGCGATATTTCCCACAACGCCGACTGCCCGATTCTGCCATTGATTTGATGGATAGAACGATGTCGTCCTTCCGAATTTTGGAGGATAATCTCGCGCCGCGACTCGAAAAAGCCAAAGCCGCTTATGCAGAAATGCCGAAGGACAGCGAGCCGAAAGCATGGGAAGAATTTTGGGCAGAAGCCGTCAATACGCTCTCGCCTCTTGCCCTCGAAACCATTGACGTAAAAGCCCCCGAACCCCAAAGCGAAGCCGCTACGTGGACAGCGTATATCGACGAAGTATTTGTAGAATTGGAAAAAGAAGCCGCCAAAAAACGCGAGCAAATCAGCACCGACGATGTAGGCGCAGTCGTGGCAGATACGACGGGCATCCCGATTGGTAAGCTGCAAGGCGATGAGCAAAAGAAACTCCTCGAACTCGAAAACATCCTGACTTCCAAGGTGATAGGTCAAGACCATGCGGCGGAAATCATCTCGCGTGCCATCAAGCGCAGTCGCTCCGGCATGAAGGAAAAAGGCAAACCAATTGGTAGTTTCTTCCTCGTAGGACCGACGGGTACAGGTAAAACCGAACTCGCCAAAGCCATTACCGATGTCTTGTTTAATGATAAAAACAACCTCATTCGTTTCGATATGTCGGAGTATATGGAATCGCACTCGGTGTCGATGCTCAAAGGCTCGCCGCCGGGCTACGTGGGCTACGAAAACGGCGGGATGTTGGTCAATAAATTGCGCGAACAACCTTATGCGGTCGTCTTGTTTGATGAAATCGAAAAAGCGCATCCCGATGTATTCAAACTCTTCCTCCAAATCCTCGACGAAGGACACCTCACCGACACGCTCGACAAGAAGGCGAGTTTTGCCGATACGGTCATTATATTCACCTCGAATGTGGAGAGCGAATGGGTCGTCGATCAGTTTGACAAAGACGAAATGCCCGACGAAGACGAACTCAAAGAACGCATGATGGCTGGCAGACATTTTAAACCCGAATTTATCAATCGTCTGGATTCGGTGATTCCGTTTTCGCCTTTATCGAAAGAAGATTTGGTCAAAATACTCGACATCCAACTCCGTATTTTCTCCAAACTCCTGCGCGAACAAAAAATGACGCTCGAAGTCAGCCCGGAAGCCAAAACCTTTTTGGTGGACAAAGGCTACTCCCCCGCCTTCGGTGCGCGTCCGATTAAGCGCGTGATTGACA